>PDWJ01000496.1_pt1 | contig 57771 bp, 50 predicted proteins | sample 1430881 | NCBI WGS metagenome assembly PDWJ01 (sample SAMN01162460, study PRJNA174530) | Oral metagenome, whole genome shotgun sequencing project. | biome: Marine environment; feature: Marine mammal; material: Swab sample of the gingival sulcus; isolation source: swab sample of gingival sulcus...
CCAGCACCCAGCCCTCAGTCCTCAGCACTCAGCACTCAGCACTCAGTCCTCAGCCCTCAGCACTCAGCACTCAGCACCCAGCACTCAGTCCTCAGCACTCAGCACTCAGCACTCAGTCCTCAGCACTCAGTCCCATACCCTATTCCAGCATCGTAACCCGCATAATCTCCTCAGGCGGGGTAATGCCGCGGTTGACCTTGATCAACCCGTCGGCGAAAAGGCTGCGCATGCCGTTGGCCACAGCCACATCGCGGATGCGTTCCGCCGAAGAATTCTTGACCACCTCTTTTTGCATCTCGCGGTTCACCTGGCACAATTCGCAGATGGCGATACGGTCCTTGTACCCTGAATCGCGGCAGTAGCGGCAGCCGCTGCCCCGGGCCCAGGCCGCGCCGTCGGGCAGTGTGTCGAGGCCGAACCGGCTGAGTTCATCGGGCGTCGGGTCGATGGGCGCCTTGCACTGGGGGCAGGTCATGCGCACCAGACGCTGGGCCATGATGCCGCAGACCGTGGAGCTGACCAGAAAGGGTTCGCAACCCATGTCCACCAGCCGGGTCAGGGCGCTGGGGGCGTCGTTGGTGTGGATGGTGGCCAGTACCAGGTGGCCGGTGAGGGCCGACTGCAGGGCGATCTCGGCGGTTTCCTTGTCACGGATCTCACCAATCATGATGATATCCGGGTCCTGGCGCAAAATGGATCGCAGGGCCGTGGGAAAGGTTACCTTCATGGCCTGGTCCACCTGCACCTGGGTCACGCCGTCCACCTTGTATTCCACGGGGTCCTCCACCGTGGTGATATTGACCGTTTCCGAACGCAGGTAGCGCAGGGTGGCGAACAGGGTGGTGGACTTACCGGAACCGGTGGGGCTGGCCAGCAAAACGATACCGTGGGGGCGCTTGATCAGCGAGGTGAAAATTTCGATGTTGTCCGGCTCCATGCCCAGGGATTCGAAGTTGGTACGCTTGTTCTCCGTGGACAAAAGCCGGAGCACGGCCTTTTCACCGTGGATGTTGGGCAGTACGGAAACACGGATATCGATGCCGTCGCCGCTCCCGCCGAAGGTCAGGGCGCCGTCCTGGGGCGAGCGCTTTTCGGCGATGTTGAGGTTGGCGAGCACCTTGATGCGGGATATCAGCGGCGGTGCCACATTCATGGGGTGGGACTCGATTTCGCGCAGCAGGCCGTCCACCCGGAACCGGATGCGCAGTTGCTCGCGGCCGGGTTCGAAATGAATGTCCGAAACCCGCTCACGCACGGCCTTTTCGAGGATGCCGTCCACCAGCCTGATGATGGCTGCGTCCTCGGACAGGTCCACACAGGTGCCGCCCCCGTCGTAAACCTCTTTGAGCACGCCCTGGATGCGCGAGGTGGTGGAGAGGCACACGTCGCAGGGCATGCCGATGAGACGCTGCAGGTTGCCTTTCACCTGAGGGGTCAGGGGCGTGTCGCAAACCACTGTCATGCGGCCATTCTCCACCTTCAGCGGCACCGTGTTGTAGCGTTCGGCAAGCTGCCGCGAAATCAGGTCGGAGGCATTGCAGCCGATATCCGTGGCCTCCAGATCGATGTATTCCAGACCGTTCAGGGATGCCACGGCGCGGGAGACATCTTCCTGGCTGACGTGCCCCAGTTTCTGCAGGGCCGCCGCCAGGGATTCCCTGGTGCGGGCCTGGAGCTTGAGGCCCTCGTCCAGTTGGGCCGCATCGAGAATACCAGCCTCGACCAGGGCCTGTCCCAGTTGTTTGTCCGGGTTTCCGGCCATTGCAGGGCGTTGTCTGTTCAGCATTGCAGACTCCATCGGTGGTTCGTGTAGCAGGGAAAGTGTGAAAGTGGGCCTCGCTCACGTTCACACTTTCCCGCCGGCCGACTCTCCATCAGCTACGCATACAGCTTGATGGGCAAGACCTTTTGATAGTAAACAAATTGATAGTAAACAAAATCTTTATCGGTTGTAAAAAAAGGACTTTCAAAGGGCTGAGGGCTGAGGGCTGAGTGTCAGGTGAGAAAGTACGCCTCACTCACCTGCCCACTTTCCCACCCGCCAACCCTACCGCAGCAACCGCTCAACATAAGCCACATCCCGCGAATTGGCCAGGACCGTCTCCTTATCCACCTTGCCTTGTTTGTACAGCTTGACAAAGGAGTGTTCCATGCTCTGCATGCCCTGGTTGGCGCCGGTTTCGATCACCGAGCGGATCTGCTCGGATTTGTGCTGGCGGATCATGTTGCTGATGCCGGCGGTGACCATCATGATCTCTGCGGCGGGCACGCGGCCGTCGCCGTCTTTGGTGCGCACCAGCTTCTGGGACACCACGGCCCGCAGGGTCATGGAAAGCTGGTGGGCGATCTGCTCCTGCTCGTCGGTGGGAAACACGCCCACGATGCGGCCCACCGTGGAGGTGGCGTCCCGGGTATGCAAGGTGGCGAAGACCAGGTGGCCGGTCTCGGCGGCCATGATGGCCGTGCGCATGGTTTCCAGGTCGCGCATCTCACCCACGAAAACCACATCCGGATCCTCACGCAGGGCCGAGCGCAGGCCCTCGGCAAAGGTCGGCACGTCGGTGTGCAGTTCCCGCTGGTTGATCAGGGCCGTCTTGTGTTCCAGGATATACTCCACGGGGTCCTCGATGGTGATGATGTGGCAGGGCCGGGTGACGTTGATACGATCAATGAGGGTGGCCAGGGTGGTGGTCTTGCCCGATCCGGTGGGGCCGGTGACCAGCACCAGGCCGTTGTTCATGTCGCAAAGTTTATACAGATTGGGGGGCAGGTTCAGTTTTTCCAGGGGCAGGATCTGCTCGGAAAGCCGCCTGAAGGCACCGGCCAGGCACCCCCGCTGGTAAAACACGTTGACGCGAAAGCGGCTCTCCTGCCCTGAGCCGTTGATGCTGTGGGCCAGATCCACGGCCTGTTTTTCTTCCAGCACGATCTTTTGGGCCGGCGACAGGATGGATTCCAGCAGGCGGCGGGTGTCGCCGGCCTCCAGATTGGCCCCTTCCAGGGGCTTGAGCTGACCGTGAATCCGCAGTACGGGCGGACTGTTCACGGTCAAATGCAGGTCCGTCGCCTTTTCCGCGACGGCCTTTTGTAAAAGATCCTTCAGCTCCATATTGTTTTTACTCCTTGTTTTCGATCGATGAGGGGCTTCCCGCATCTATGTCCAGCAGAGTGGGCCGGCGCTCCCTGACAAAGGGATGGGCCGAGTCTTTCAGGGCTTCCCGGGATACGGGGCCGGATTCCGCGGCGGACATCATGATGTGCGGTTTGAGCAGAAAAACCCGCTCAGAGCGCCGCTTGCGGGTCTCGACTTTTTTGAAGAAAAACCCCACAAGGGGCAAATCTCCCAGGACCGGGACCTTGTTTTCCATGTCGTAGTCCTGTTCGTCCACCAGCCCGCCCAGGGCCAGGACGTGCCCGGCCGGCACATTGACTGTGGTGTTGACGGTTTCCTGGTCCACCACGTCCACGTTATAGGACATCAATTTTTTTGCTAAACCATCATAGTAGGGAATCTGGGCCTGGTCTGCGGCAATGCTCGACTCCTCGATGTACAGACGCAGGGTCACGCTGCGGTCCGCGTTGATCTGGGGAGTCATGCGCAGGGTCACGCCCACATCGTGTTTCTCGGTGACGGGGTTCAGGATAATGGAGGTTACCACACCACTATCGTCGGTAAGGGTTTCGGCATCGATGCCGGTCACCAGCGGATAATCGACCGTGCCCACGAACACCTTGGCCTCGGAGTTCTGGGCCGCCACGATCATGGGTGAGGAGATGGAATTGAGCAGCCCATCGTCCTTGAGCAGGTTGATGGCGGCGTCCAGGCTCCACTGCCCGTCCGGATCGATGAATCTATAAAAGGCTGTACCGTAACCTGCCGCTTGGGGAAGGGTCGAGGCCCACTTGAATACTCCCGCGCCTCCGCCGTTATCGAGGTTACCCGTGTTCGTCCCTGTATCGGGATCATACTCATAACTGGGATGGCCGATGTTTAAATCGAAAAAGGAGGTAAAATCATCGGTCAGGTTGACCCGCAAAATCTTGGTTTCGATGAGTACCTGGGGGGTGGCCGTATCCAGCCGGGCGATCAGTTCCCCGATCTCGTCCAGCAGGGTGCCGTCCGTGGAGCTGGCAATGATGGCGTTGTTGCGCATGAAAATAGACATCAGGGCAAAGCCGATCTTCTGGTTGATCCGCCGCAGATCCTCGGCGGTGAGCATCATTTCCAGCCGGGAACCGATCAGCCGCTGGAGCTTCTCGGAAGTCAGGTAATCGGCCTCGATGTCGGACGCCGGAAGATCGTGGCTGAGGTCCTTGTCCGTGGTGGCCGCCTCGATGGTGGCCTCGTTGTCCTCGAAATCCGGTGTTTTCAGGTGCTCGTAGCTGCGCACCATGTTGGGCGGGGTATAGTCCACGCGCTGGCCCAGGGCCAGGGCGATCACCTCGGCCAGTTGGGGTGCGGAGACGTATTTGAGTTCGAACACCCGGGTCTGGGGCCGGTGGTCGATGGCCAGGCTCTTGCCGAAGTCATCCACGTTCATGAGTACATAATAGTCGTTGGGCTGGTCCTTGCGATACCAAAGCCCCAGTTCCTTGCAGATGATCTCCACGGCGGTCTGCACACGCACGTTGGACAGACGCAGGAACAGGGGCAGTTTGCCCACGTTCTTTTTGCACACCACGTTCGTGCCGGTACGCTCGGAGATAACCACCAGGGCCTTGGCCAGTTCCATGCCCTTGAACATCAGGGTGTCGATAACCCCGTCCGGTCCGACCAAAACCTGCCCGAAATCTTTTACCGGCACCAGGCGGTAATGGCCCTCACCCTCTTCGTACGAGAAGCCGTATTGGTTGCAGATGGCCTCCAGGGCGCCCAAGGGGGTGACATTCTTCAGATAAATGGTGATTTTCTCGTCTTGAATGTTCTTATGGGCAATGACATTGACGCCCATGACGTTAGAAACCACCTTGAGCACATTGGAGAGGCGTTCGTTCTGGAAATCGAGACTGGTGATGGTGTCTCCGCTGAGGGCGACCTCCAGGGCCGACGGGCCGCGGCTGCCGGTCGGAACCGGCGGCACCGTTTCCTCCGGCCTTTGCCGGCCGGCTGCCGGAACACCCGCAGGCGCCTGCTTATCCATATCCGCGGATGACACTTCCGGAGGCGCCGGTGCGACGTCCGCGGACGCTGCCGCGTCGGCGGACACGAAGGGGTCCGGGCGGTCTTCGATCACGATTTCCTCGGTCATCTTTTGGGCGGCGCCGGATTCCGATTCGTCAGGTGTCTGCATATAGGCGCACCCGAAGGTCAGCATCAGCGTCAGGATGGCGATGGTCAGCCCGGCAGCGGTGCGCACGGCCACTTGGTTCGAATGTTTCAACTTTACGGCGGCTTGTTTCACTTTTCCTGGGTTTCCTTTCAGTTTCTTATTCGCGGTTGGCTTTCAGCCATCAGCGCCTTACACCTCAGTTTCTGTCAAAAAAACAAGAAAATGGGGGGTATATGGTTTACGGGTTTCCTGCCTCAGCCCTCAGCCCTCAGCACTCAGCACTCAGCCCTCAGCACTCAATCCTCAGCCCTCAGCACTCTCTCCCACCGGCCCCTTTAATCCAGCTTCCCCATAACCGGATACCAAACCGTCTCGCCATTTTCCAAGACGATAATCATTCCGCTGGAATCGATCTTGCGAACAGTGAAATAGGTCATCCAGTGTTCGGATTCGGAACTCTCGCGATCCGGCTTGGGGATGGAGACCCGCATCCCCGGTTTCAGGGCCACGCGTCCTTCGACCTTGTCCAGTTGCAGCTTGGCCATGGCCACGGTTTTGCCCTTGGCCCGGAAGATACCGGTGACCTCGATTTCCGGGGGTTCGACCTCTTCCATCTGGGACTCGAATTCACGGGTGATCTTGAACGGTTCGCGTTTACCATCGTCGGCCGGGGCGGGTGCGTTTTCCTGGGAGGTGGGTGGTTTTACCGCAAGGGCCTTTTTTTCCAATGCGTTGTCTTGGGCGAAGCCGGCCGTTGTACCCAGGCACAGGCAGCAGGCGAACAGAAGGACAATGATTTTCATGATTAGCTCCGATAGTTGGTTTGGCTTTTGGCTATTAGTGCCTTAAAATTCTATTTCTGCTCAAAAAAACAAGAAAATGGGGGGCATGAATTGCGGGTTTCCCACCCCAACACTAAGCACTCAGCACTCAGCACTCAACCCTCAACCCTGCTAAATCCCGATCAACAAGTCCGCCCGCATATAAGCTTCCGACTCAAGCTTCTGGATGTCCAGCTTGCGGACGGCAATAAGCTTGGGAAAGTCATCGATCTTGTCGAGGAATTGCCGCAGGGACTGGAACGGCCCTTTCAATTCGAGGTTGAAATATCGATGTTCGTAGGGCGTGTTCTTGCTGGACAACGCCTTGACATCGCTGCTGCCGGTCACTTCGCTGAAGGTTTTGATCAGCAGGCGGCTTTCCGTGGCCATCCTGACCACGGTATTGGCCAGGCGGTCCTTTTCCTCACGCTGGGCCAGCAGGATTTCGGTTTCCTCGAGCTTGCTTTCCGCCTTGGCGATGCGCTTGCGCAAGCGGCGGATCTCCCGCTTGACGCTGCCGGAACGGTCTTCTTCTTTTAATTTATCCACTTCCGCGGCGATCTTGGCGTATTTTCTTTTGACCCGCTTCAGTTTGCGGCCCGGGTCCGCATTGATGAATTTCAGGTACCCGAAGGTAGCGATTACGACGACGGCGACCAGAATGCCGACCTGCTCCATCCGGGTGAATTGCCTCGCTGCCATGATTCGTATCCTTTGGTTGTTTGGCGTTTGGCTGTTGGCTGAGGCGGGAAACCCGCAACCCATGGAAGACTTAGTGCTGAGTGCTGAGGACTAAGTGCTGGGTGCTGGGTGCTGAGGCGGGAAACCCGCAACCCATATACCCCCATTTCCTTGTTTTTTTGACAGAAACTGGGGTGTAAGGCACTAACAGCTAAAAATTCGCATTAATGGAAAAGTCATAGGGCAACAACTTCTGCCGCGCATCCGTCGGCTGCTCCACCCGCCGGATGCGCTCCAGGCTGGTGGACTTGCACCCCTGGGTGGCGGCCAGGGCCTGGTTCAAGGCGTACACGGATTTTCCCATAAAAGCGTTGCCTTCGATCCAGTAGCTGCCGTCACTTTTCTGGTAAACCCGGTTGAGCACCACATCCCGTGGAAGACTGGCCGATATGGTGGACAGCAGGCGGATCAGGTTCTGGTTGCCTTCGGCCAACACCGTTTCCAGGTACGCCTGCTTGTGCCGGACGGAGGCCAGCGTCTTGGCCAGTTGTTCCTGCTCCTCTCTGGGACGCAGCAATTTTCGTTTTTCCTTTTCCAGGGTTTTGATGCGCGACTGATACCGTTCAATGGAATTGCGGGTCATCGCAAAATGGCCGGCCAGGCAAACCACCAGAAGCCCGGCCACCAGCGCCGGGGCCAGGCGCTTGTTTTCCCTGAACAGGGTCGCGATCCGTGCGGTGACGGGAACCCGGTCGGTCACGCCCAGGGGAACGGCGCCCGCCAGGCCCAGTTCCTGCAGGGCCGCGCCCACCAATGACGCATACGCGAAATCGACATCGGCGGCAGCCTCTCCGCCGCTCTCGGCAATGGCCTGGGTGAAATCCCAGACGCGCAGATCGGCGATCTCGGCCCGGAGATTGTCCACCCAGGCCATGTCCAACGCGTCACCGGTCAGAACCACGGCTTCGATGCCGCCCACCGTGGCGGTCAGGTCGTAGAACAGGCTGCTCACGGCAGCTTCGTCGGCCCTCATGCCTTCCATGAGCGGCTGGTCCTGAAACATCACCGGACCCTCGGCGGAAACCAGCACGCCCTTGAGGGTGTTGGTCCGGCAGTCGATGATCACCTTGTGGTGGTTCGGCGCGGGCCGGCTCACCGCCCACGCCAGGGCTGCTTCCGGGCAGTAGGCCCGCCGAAGGTCCAGTTTGTGGCGTTTCAATTGCCCGGATATGCGTGCGTAACCGTTTTTATCCGCCGCGAAAACCAGGGCCGGTGTACCTTCGATACCCTTTACATGGGTAAGCAAATGACAGGAGAACAACCCGTCTTCGGGTGGAAAATCCAGGTATGGTTCGATTTCCCACATGGCCGCGGCATTGAGTTTTTCCTGGGGAAGCTTGTCGGCCCCCTCCACGTTGATCTCGCTGGCCAGGAACTTGACCTGATCGCTGACCAGGATGGCGGGTCCGGAAAAACCCTCGTCCGCATTGAGCAGCCGTCCGATATCTTCGACCGGATCGTCCTCGCTTCGCGGCTCGGCGTGTACCCGGGAAATCTCCACCCCCTGGCCGGCCTTTTTTAGCATGACGGCCCGGACCTGATGTGTCCCGACTTCGATCACCACCAGGCTGCTGCCTGAAAAGCCTGGAAGCAGACGTTTTACTGAATCGATAGGCATGTTACTCCTTCTGGTTGAGCTATTGACCATCAGCCGTTGGCTTTGAGCTGCATCATTCCGCCGGCTGGCGGGTCGTACCGCCGCCGAAAATAAACATGACGATATCGTCTCCGCTATAATACGCGTTGTCATTGCCCGGATCAACGACGTTGACCTTGCGCAATTGTGCGGCCGTCACCCGCGTGCTGCGATCCGGATATTGATAGGAACCACTGTCCTCGCAATCCGGACCGAAACTGATGATCCGGGCCGTATTTTTGTCCGCGTGGAGATTGCCATCATCATCCATCACGGTATCGGTGACGATCAGGTAATATTTTCCCCGGCGCAACCGCTCGGCCTGGGCCGTCTCGCCGGCTTCTTCCGCTTCCCTGGCCATATTTTCGCAGGTGTTCGCCCAGGGCGTGGCGATCAGAGGCATGGAGACGGTGTCCGCCGGGTCCAGTTGGACGATGGCATCCTGCTCCATGTAAGGCCCCTGCCACCCCTTCTGGCGGTAGCGGTCCCAGGAGAGCTTGGCCAGGGCAAGGGCTCGCGTGTTGCCGTCATCGGGGCTCTGGCGATTGATCTGGGAGCGCAGGTAGATCCACATGGCGTAGCTTTGCGGGGCCTTGAAGGGGTCAGGCGAAAGGTTGGTCCTCTCCCGGTCATCCCCCAGGCAGAGGTAGCGAGTGGCGAACCAAGGGCGGTCGTCATCTCCGGTACTGTCACCGGGACGTACGGCGAGCCGCCCATCGGGCCCCGGATCTTCGGGAATGAAACCCAGATTCGGGTAAAAGAGATCCACAACGGCCTGTTTGATATTGTTCATTTCCTCCAGGGCCGTGGTGACGCCGGCCTGCGTGGTGACATCGGCCAGCCGGCTGGCAAGGGCCATGATGAAAAAGCCGATAATGGTCAGGACCACCAGCAGTTCGAGGAGGGTGAAGCCTGTTTCGGACCAACGCGCCGCCAGGGGTGTTTTGGGGTCGGTTGTAGCCATAATTATCCAATCAAGCATCCTGAACCATAATTCAGAAAGTGAGGGCATGAGTTGCGGGTTTCCTGACTCAGCACTCAGCACTCAGTCCTCAGCACACCGGCGCCCTAAAACTTCTCCTCCACATCGACAATCTGCCACATATCGGCATTGTCACGCGGCCACTTGTATCCCAGGGGACTACAGACATCGACATCCCAAAGTTCCTGTTTCTCGTTCAGAAACAGCACATCCTGGGTGGCCTTCTCGTCTTCTTCGTCGAAATCGGCATCGGACACCCGGATCACCTTGGGCTCACCGCCGCCAATGCGGTCGATGGAAGACTTCAGGCGCGGCAGGACCATGTTGTAATTGTTGTAGGTGTTGTAATCCTTGTTCTGCATGCCGCGGGGCGACAGGCCTTCGTTTTGCACGAATCCTTCCGAGACCAGCGAGGATTTATCCCCGATGCCCACAATAATGCGGTACAGCCAGGCCGGATTACCGATTTTGTCGCCCTTGTCCACATCAGCCTTGATCTTGGCATCCTTGCTATCCGTACCGGCACCGACCATGAGTACGGCGACCCCTTCTTCGACCTCAACCATGTTCATGGGCCGACCCTCATCCCCGGTGCCGAAGGTCTGGGGTTTGAGATCGGAATCCTCGCCGCGGTCCTTGATGTATTCTGAATTGGTGCTGCCCACATAGTCATTCAAAATGGCGATCATACGAATGCCCATCTTCTTGATCTCGGCGGCCTCGGCCGCGTTGAGCACATGCAGTTTCAACCGGCAGCGTTCGGCGAATTCGTAGCCGATGGTTTCCGGGCCGTTGTCCGCATCGCCGTCATCCACCAGGGGAAACTGGTAATTGCCGCCGGAACTGCTGTTTACGATGGAGATCGGCCTGTTGGGCAGCCGGTTCTTCTGCTGCTGGTAAACCACCACATACCCGCGCATATCCTTGATATTGCTCTCGTCGATGGTACCCACGGCCTCATTGGTCACTTCACCGAGCTTCGGTGCGATCATGGCCAGCAGGAATCCGATTACGGTCAGGACGATAACAATTTCCAAAAGCGTGAAACCGGATGCGTTGACGGCCTGTGACCGGCTCCGGGGATGGTGCGGGGTTGGGCACCCCATGCGCGAAATTCTCGTGTTGGACATGACATTCTCCTTGGTTTACACAAAAATAAATCCCTCAAATAAGCGATTCGCTTTTAGCCCTTGGCACTCAGAACTCCGTTGGTGTATAATGACTTTTTATGAAAACATCAAACGCTAATTCGGGCCCATCCGGAAATGGCCAATTTGCCCGATATCTGTGTTATACGAACATTTTTATCCTCGGAATATCAACCATATAACTGCGGTAAAAATGTTTGAAAGCCTTGATCTCAAACCAATTTGCCTACTTCCGGACAGACACCGATTCCAACAACCGACCACGCGAATCGGACTGAAGTTTATGTCCTGTTCACAGGATAGAAGCAGCCAATACCTGTAAAGCACAGCCGGTAAGCGTTTGCGGGGCGCCACAGATGCACGGCTTCGGGCACGCAGACGTATGGGGCATACTTCAACAGCCCGGTAACAAAACAGATACGGCGCCCTGTGAACGTTTACAAGTTTATAGCTCCGCCCGGTCGGTTACAAAGGATTGATCCCAAGACCTGGCAGCACTCTTACCGGAGCGGCTTATCCTCCACACCTTTTCGACATACTCAAAATGATATGATAGACCCAGCTATCAAGGGACGTTCATCCGAACAATGAAAGGAGGGACCGCTGCTATTTTTTGATCCGGTAAAATAAGGGAGGCAACCTGCCAGGCTTTGCCGGAATAGTATAAAAAATCAGCAATTACAGCCGAATTTCCTAATTGCGGACAAACAGTTTTATACGCTTCCAACAGGCCGGCACAACAATCGGGGAAACGCCTATTGGCAATCGTCACTGAGTGGTACATATCACTATGTGGGAGTAAATTTTATATGAGCCGGCCGGATAAGTCAACTGGTTAAACTTCACTAATTTTCATCAGTCTTCAATATTCTGCACCATTTCTTAGTCAATATTGGCCATTGTCAGAATGCAGTTGCCCCCAAGGACTAAAAATCGCTTGACAGAAATCACCCTCCGTGAAAGATAGAAATACCTATTCTTGTTAGGGATGGGTGCTGAGGGATGAGGGATGAGTATCGAGGGCGAATCGCTTATTTTGGTTTTATTGGAAGCAAGCCCCGGCGTTGGCAAGGTTGCGCAATCAAAGCCTTCCAAAAAGCTCAGGCCGCGCATTTTTCATTATGACGGGATAAAAAAATGGATAAAAAAGCCAGCCGGTCGGAATTGGCCAGCCAGGTCAATGAACTATATCGCAGCTATGGCGCCGGCACCTGCTACCGCCCCCGTTTTGAAAGGCTGCGAAACAACACCCTGAAAAAACTGATCCGTTTGCATTGGGTCTACGATAACAGCCGGCCGGTCTCCCGGCCGCCGGAGCCGACCATGCAGGTGCTGCGAGGGGACGTTTACGACACCTACAAACGGCGGATGGAGCAATTTTTCAACCAGGTGAAAGCCGGAATATCCGTGCATGAACTCAACGTGCCGCAGACGGAAATCATTGCCAACTTCCTCGCCGGCGACACGCCCCACCGCGACCGGGACGATCGCCGCAACCTCCGGCAGGTCACGGATGGAGTGAAACCATGGGAACGAAAACTGATCGATACTCTCAAGGAATATGCCTGTGAGGATGTCTTTCCCATCAGCCTTTCGGGATTGACCAAAGCGGACAGACGGCGGATCGCCGATTTTGTGGAACAATATACGGTGGGACAGCGCATCCGGCCGCCGCTGCCGAAACAGCGAAAACTGTTCCTGGACAACTACTACCAGTACCGCCAACGGGCCCAGGCTTTCTTCGACAAGGTCGCATTTCCCGTCCGGGCGGAGCGGTTCACATTGTCCCAGATTGAAGCCCTGCTGAACTTCATGGCGGGAAACCGCCATCCAAAGGAAATCACGTACCGCAAGGTCTTCAAAGCCAATACCCGCCGACCGGTGGATTGTTTCATATCCATGTACAAGCCCTATGAAAATCCACGTTACCCCATTTCTGCCGGTCAGTATCACGGTCGAAAGGACGAAATCACACCGCTGCTCTATTTTACGCCGGCCGACACCGTCGAGCGCTGGTTTCCACCGCCGCCATCCACCAAGATCAGATCCGGCCGGAAACGTCTGTTCCTGAATTACCGGGTCTATTTTGACCGACTGGGGGTGCCGGTGCCGCCCGATCGGCTGCCCATCGCCTTTATCGAAGCGATCAGCAACTACGCCCGTGCCGTGGAACCGGTCGCCGCGTCGGAGGAATCGGCATTGTTGCGAACCTGTTGAATTATGACGATTTCATCCGTTGATAATACCTCCGGGGCACAAAGCCCCTTTTCCACCCTGCCCGCCATTCATTTGACGCGCTTGGCGTTCGAACGCAAAAATCAGGGTTTGCTGGCTCCGCGCAAGGTGAGCCGGGCCGAGACCGCAACCATGGTTTTCTGCCGGACCGGCGGGGTCGGCTGTAAAATTCAGGGCAACCGCCGTCTTTCCGCGATTTCACTGGTGGCCGGACAATATGTGTTTTACCGTTGTGACTGTGGTTGCGACCACCATTGCGAGCATGCCCTGGAAAACGGTACCCAAGTGGTACAACTGCAGTACCGGTGGACCGATCTCAAGTTTTTTCTCGACGACCATCCTTTTTCATTCGGCTTCAGCCGATTGATGGAAAACCGGATCCGTGTGCTCCCGATACGGCCCATACCGGCCGCCATCAACCCGATTATCGACCAGTTGTCCGAATACGATGAAACGTCCCGGCACGGGGATCTGTTCGTTGCGGCCAAAGCCCTGGAGCTGCTGTATCACTTTTTGCATACCGATCCGGCAACCGATGACGGATGGCTTCATGCCGGAGACCGGCAAGCCATCCAGAAAGCAAAAGACATCCTGGAAAGCCGTATGCATGCACCGCCCACGCTGCGGCAACTGGCATCCCAGGTGGGGATGAGCGCATCTAAATTCAAGCAATTGTTTCCCCGGGTCTGCGGTTCGCCGCCTTATACCTATCTGCGGGAGATCCGCATGGAAAAGGCCATGGAAATGATCCACCAGGGGCAATACAACATCACCGAGGTGGCCATGGCAGTGGGGTACAGCAGCATCAGCCACTTCACCAAGACCTTTGCCGATCGTTTCGGTATGAAGCCTTCCCAGATTCGCAGGTATCGCCGGTCGGACCAACGACAGATTGTCCTCAACCGCTAATTTTATGGCCCCCCGGATTAGACAAGCCAAATCAAAATAGGATATTGCATCTTGCAATCTGTTTTCCAAGTTCTCTTAGGCCGATCCCATTCTCAGGGCTGATATCCCCCCCGATACAGCCCAATTGCTTCGAATGGCAATGGGATCTTAAATCATCAATCAATAAAATTCTGAGTTGAGCCATTGGCCGTTCGCTTTTAGCCATTAGCGAAATGATTTTGTTTCGTTCAGGAAGCGTCTTTTTATGTGCTTTTCCTGAAAGGGCTGCCGGTGAACGAGCTTCGGGAAGGAGGTGGTCGCGGAAACGATACCGTCGTGGAGTGTCCATAGTGGAATTGGTGTCTGTCCGGAAACAGGCAAATTGGCCATTTTCGCGTGGACACGAATTAGCGGAAGTTTCGTCCATTTCAATGAATGTCTTGTCATCCCCGTGAAGGCGGGGAGCCGGTACCAAAGATCCAAAATCGGTAACATCTCAACTGCAGTTGAGCCATTGGCAAAAAGGCAAAGGACCAATGATTATAAGCCAATCGCTTATTTCAGGTTTATAGCGAGTTTATCATTTACGAACAAGGAAGAGAGGAAAAAATGAAACGATTAATATATGTCATCGGTGCCGCATTGCTGGCGGCGGCCTCGGCCACCGGCGCCATGGCCGCCTACGGCGACCCGGTCTTCACGAACAGCCAGTACGCCACCGCCGCCGGGGCGGGTGACTTTTACGTTGTCGATCAGGTCATCAACCTATGGAAAGATGATGACCCCCCCGACGGAATTCCGGAAGTGGCCGGTACACAGCATAACGTCAACGTCACCGTGACCCAGGGCCCTGACCAGAATTGGTCCGGCCAGGCCGTGATCCAGCCGGGAGCCATTTCCTACAGCAACTTCATCGGCGCCCCGGACCAGGATACCTCCGGATGGGGCGGGGCTGCCTCCGGCGGCACCCTGATCATCAAGTTCGCCCATGATATCGTCAACGGCAGCACCGACGTGATTTACGAAGGTACCAATTACGGCCCTATAGATTTCATGGTGCATGGTTTCGGTTTCTGCTTTAACAAGGCATTTAGCTCAGAACGCGGTACGGTCAAAATCTATGCGGCCACCGCCGCCTACAACCCCACCTTCAGCGGGCCCGACATAAACGGCCCCGGTCCCCTGGGCGAAGTGACCGTCACCGGCGACGAGAGCCAGTGGAGACTGATCTCCACCTGGGAGGGATGGGGCGATTGGGACAACGATCCCAGCACCCCGGATACCTGGAAGGGCAACCCGGACCATGACTACACATCGGGTCCCGGAGCCTACGGGCCTTACATCTGGGGCGATCTGTCCGACGCCGAGGGCGGCGGCCTGACATCGGCCCGCTACCTCAAATTCGTGTTGGGGGACGGCTCCAGGTACCAGGATGGATCCAATCCCGTCAACCCGGAGGAATGGCATAACACCGGCCGCGCTTTATTCGTGGACGCCGTGGAAGCCCGGGTCGATCCCGATGCTATGACGGCCGTTCCGGCGGTCTCTTTCCCTGTTGGGTTGCTGAGCGCGGGTCTGCTGGGACTGATGGGCTTGATGGGACTGCGCCGCAGGGCCTAAGGAACAAAAATTTCTTTCATCTCCATACCTATCCCCTGAATCCAACAATCTTCGGGCACATCCACGGGCGGGGTTTTTCCCCGCCCGTGGATGTGCCGGGGCTGAGGGCTTAGGGACTTTGGGCGAAGGTGAAAAAGTGGGCTAATGGCTCAACTCAGGTTAAAGAGATGTTATGAAAAATTATAATCATTTCATTCGGCTGTTTTTGTCACCCTTGTTGCTGCTGACGCTGTTGTTGGGCCAGGTCGCATGGGGAGAAACGGACCAGACGTCTTCGGATGTTGTCGAGATGGATGCCATGACCGTCACCGACACCACCGGTGCCACGGATCTCCAGGGCAAATCCAACAGCATCACCATCATCACCCGCGAAGACATCGAGGCGGCCTCGGCCACCACGGTGGACGAACTGCTGCGCACTGCGGTCGGCCTGGAGGTGTGGAAACCCCAGGGGGTTTTCGGGCATGCCAGCAACGTGCGCCTGCGCGGGTTCGCCCATTCACGCGCCACCGTGTTTTTGAAGGACGGCATGCCCATCGACCGTTTTTCCTGCGGCCAAACCATTCACAACGCGATTCCGCTGGATACGGTGGAGCGGGTCGAGGTGATCCGGGGCGCCGCCGGTTCCGTTTCCGGTAAAGGCGGCATGGGCGGAGTGATCAACATCGTTACCCGCAAGGCGGTCGGCCCCCACGCCGCGGCCACCTACGGCACCTACAACACCCGATCCGCCGATGTGGGCCTCGGCGGGAGGCTCGGCAAACGGTTCAACCTGCAAGCCGGATACACCCACTTCGCCAGCGACGGCTACTTTGCCTGGAACGACGATTGGATCGCCGACCGGATAGAAGCCATGGACCAAAACCTGCTCTCGTGGAACAACCCCGCCGAAGGCTGGTCGGTCAAGGACAACTATCTGGCTTCCCTGGAAAAGCAGACCCGCGAAATGAATACCGTCAATGCCTCCCTGAACGGCCGGCTGGGGGAAAGATTCCGATTCAACGCCGGCTATACCTGGTGGGAAAACAACAACGACATCGGCTACCAATACGGGTATATCAACCAGCTACGCCACCGCCTGAACCTCGATTTCGAAAACAAGGGACTTTTGGGCGGATTCGACCTCACGGGCAATCTTTTCGCAATGGATGAAACGGTGAAATTTTCCCAGCCCGTGCTTCCCTCTCCGGATATGGATGCCGGGCAGGGCCGGCAGACCTGGCTCACCCAGGGAAACAAAAGCGACATTCCCTTAAACGATTACGGCGGTATGCTGGCGCTGTCCGTACCGATCAGTGAAGGCCACATACTGAGGCTCTCCACCGGTCATCGCTATGGCGTACTGGAAAACGAACTTTACGACGGACTGACCGACGAGACCATCAGTATTTCTCAGGCCAGGCAGTACCGCTGGGGCGTCACCCTGCAGGATACGCTGACGCTGGACACGATGACCGCCCAGGCCGGAATCCGCCTCCGGGGCGTTAAAACCTTCGACTTTTTTTTCGAGGACCGCTACCGATACCTCCCCTATGAGGTCGACTCCCTGAGCGACACCCAGATCGATCCCTGGATAGGGGCCACCTGGGAGATGGACGACAGCACCACCTTGCGGGCAAGCGTCTCCCGGAGCTCCACCTTCGCGCCGCTCTCTTACCTGCTGGGCGACTACGAACGGCCACCCGGGAAAACCATCATCGGCAATCCCTGCTTGAGCACCGAGTGGGCCATCAATTACGAGTTGGGCGCCGAAAAACGGCTCGGCGACCTGGCCGTCATCCAGCTGACGGCCTATTACAACGACATCCGCGACTGGATGCAGGAAGTCAGCGCCGCCGATCCGGCCTATTCCTCCATTTCGGTGCGCTGGGAAAACATCGAAGAGGCGGTCTCTGCGGGAGTCGAAATCGCGGCGGACATGTTCCCTACCGACACACTTCGGTTGTATGCCAATTACACATTCAGCCACTCTGAAGTCATCCGGTTCGAAGACAAGCACAACAACTACGACAACAAACGGCTGGAGGGCAATCGATTCCCCGACCAGGCCGAGCACAAGGCCAATTTCGGGATCGAGTGGTCCCCACCCGATATCGCCCGATTCAACCTGTCGGTCCGGCATTCGGGCCCCCGCTACTACGATGTCGAAAATACCGTCAAACTCTCCGCCTACACCACCTGCGACGCCAAAATCGTCCGGGAATTCGGCCGGCACCTGGTCCTCTCCCTGGAAGCCAGGGATATTTTCGATGTGGCCTGGGAAGAAACCCAGATGCATCATACGCCGGGACGGACATTGTTTGCCCGGGTTACGGTTAAGTACTGAGGCGGGAAACCCACAAGCCATAGAGGACGAAGTGCTGAGTGATGAGGACTGAGGCGGGAAACCCGCAACCCATGGCCCCCACCCCATTTTCTTGTTTTTTTGACAGAAACGGAGGTGTAAGGCACCAAAGGCTGGTGAGAAAATGGGAAAGTGGGAAAGTGAGCAGAACCCACTTTTCCACCGGCGCACCCGCCCACCAGCTCCGTTATAGTGAAAGGATATACCCTTGAAAACACACCGCTATCTCAAACTGATCCTCCTCCTGATCCTGGCCTGTCCGGCGCTGGTGCATGCCGGATCGCCCTATGCGACCCTTGCCGGTGCCGGCTGGTACCATGTCAGCGACCAAACCGTCAAAATCTGGGGGGACACCGACGGCGACGGGAATCCGGAGGCACTCGGCAGCCAGGAAAACGTGGACGTGGACGTGATCCAGGGCGCAGACCAGAACTGGGGTGGCACGGCCAATATCATGCCGGGTCTGATCACCTACACCAACTTTCTCGGAATTATCGACTACTCGGCGGCCGGATGGGGCGGGGCCGCCAGCGGCGGCACCCTGATCGTGGGTTTCGACCAGGATTTCATGGACGGCGACACAATCAGCACCTACCCGGACTACAACAATAAGATCTCGGAACTGCCGGAGGCGGCGGCGGGAGCCGATTTTATCCTCTATGGATTCGGTTTCTGTTTCAACATGGCCTTTTCCAGAGAGCGGGGCACGGTAAGAATTTATGCGGCCTCAGCCGATTACAATCCCGTCGTCAGCGGTCCAGACATGGACGGACCCGGTCCCCTGGGCGAGGTGACCATCACCGGAGACGAAAGCCAGTGGGTCCTCCTGTCGGAGTGGTCCGGCTGGGGCGACTGGGACAACGATCCCAACACGGCGGACACCTGGCTTGGCAACCCAAACCATAACTACGGCTCGATGCCGGGAGGCTACGGTCTTTATCTATGGGGCGACCTGAAGGGGTCCGGCCTTGCTTCGGCCCGCTACATCAAGTTCGAACTGGGCGACGGGGGCCACTACATCGATCCTTTCAGCGGGAATGAACAAAACAACGGCCGTGCCCTTTTCGTGGATGCCGTCAAGACCCTTTACCATCGCCCCCTGGCCCATGCCGGCGAAGACCTCCAGGTCAACCAGGGCACCCGGGTGGAGCTGAACGGCTCCGATTCCGAGGATGTGGACGGCGATCCCGTTACCTTTCAATGGCGGCAGACCGACGGTCCCGAGGTTGTCCTGGAAAACCCGGATGCCTCCGTAGCGGCCTTCACGCCGTTTATAACCGGTGACTATACTTTCGAACTGACCGTCAGCGACGGTACCTTCGAGGCCGTGGACACGGTAACCATCACGGTGGTGGGAACCGGTGAAAACCAGAGCCCTGTAGCCCGCGCCGGCGACGACATCGCGTGCAACCAGGGCGATATCGTCGTGCTGGACGGAACGGCCTCCATGGACCCTGACGGAGACACCATTCAATACAGCTGGCGGCTGGCCCCCCACATGGAAGCGATGCTGACGAACGTGGTCCTGATCGACGCCGATACAGCCCGGGCGAGCTTCACGGCACCCAACCTGCCGGTCGCCCCGGAATTCGAGCTGACCGTGACCGATCCCGACGGTCTGAGCGACACCGACAGCGTACGGGTGAATATCAACCGACCTCCCATCGTGGATCTCTCCCGAACCGAGAAGACGGCCACCGAAAACCTGCTGTTCACCCTGGACGCCTCCCGCAGTTGGGATCAGGACCGGGACGAACTGCAATACGAGTGGATCCAGCTCTCGGGACCGACGGTGACACTGTCCGATGACGCTGCGGTGCGCCCCACCTTCATGGTGCCAGAAGAAGCCGGCGAGGAAATGGTCTTCAAGGTAACGGTTTCCGACGGCAGGGGATTTGCCATAACGGACACGGTGACGGTGGTTATTCGCGAGTTGTATATCATCGATACGGACAACCCGGCCACCTCGGCCTGGCAGGTGGGCAGTTTTTCCTTTCGCGACCGGGTTCTGGACAAAGCCAGGGAAGCCCTGGACGTTCCCGATTTCACGGCCCAGGGCCAGGGCGATGCATCGGGATTCCCGGACGGATACAAAGGCGATATCACCCTGCGCTTCAACATTCCCATCGCCGACGGCGACGGCGCTGATCTGACCCTTTACCATTTCGGCACCGGCGCGGCGGAAATCCAGGCCAGCATCGACGGCGAAACCTGGGTCAGCCTGGGCGAGCTGGATGCCGTGGACGGCATCACGCCCGCGACCCAGCATTTTGATCTGGCGGATTTTCCCGGTCTCAGCCAGTCGAAGGTTATTTCGGTCCAGTTCCTGAAAATCATCAAGGCCGATACGGCCCGGGCCCATTATATCGATGCGGCGATCGGCCACCACACGGCCCTGACGGCCATCTACGCCGCCTATGTGGAAGAGACCGAGGGTCCGGTGGATTGGGTCGATAAAAACTATGACGAGGGTGCCAATGCTTTGGGCAAACCCGATTACGACCCCTCGACCCCGGGAATTGGTAACTGCTCCGGCTGGATGGTCAATGCCGGGTATATCACCGTGGGCTTCGACAACCCGTTGACCGACCGGGACGGCCCGGACCTGTTCATCCACCACTTCGGCCAGGGCGTCACCGACGCCGACATCGCGCTGGGTGCCGTGGCGGGCACCACCACGGTGGAGGTCAGCGAGGACGGCCACAACTGGGTTCTGCTGGGCGACCTGCCCATGGGGATAAACGGCGGCAATGAACTCAGCGTGGATGCTTTCGACCTGCACAATTTTCCGGAACTGGGCACAATCGAGGACGGCTACCGGAACACCCGCATCCGCTATGTGCGCATCAACAAAAACGGCCGGGGATATGGTGCCGGCAAATTCATCGATGCCATCGAAGGACGCTTCGGTTTTCCGGGGCTGGGCGATCCGGCCGGTGGGGACGCGGTCGTCGCGGAAGGCGTTTCTGTGAAACTGGGACGCAAGAATCCCGCAAGAGACGATTTTGATGAGACGGAATATCAATGGGAACAGATGGACAATGGTGCACCGCCGGTGGTCCTTTCCGACATCGGGGCCAAAACCCCCACCTTCGTCGCCCCGCCGGTACAAGGAAGCGATGTTTCCCTGAAATTCAAATTGACCCGCATCAATGAATACGAATTCGGCGTGTCGGTGTCCACCGTTACCGTGGGCGTACAGGAAAACGGCATCACCGGGTTTCCGGACGGCAGCACGACCTTCCACAGTCCGGTCAGCAACGATCCCATGGGGCTCATGGCCCTGAACGGCGACCTGGTACGGTACCGCGTCAGCGATCCGGATTACAAGTTTTCGGAAGGGGCGATTCAAGAAACCGCCGGACGACCCAAAAACCTGATCCACGGTATGCTCGATTTCAAGATAAAGGTGAACACCCCCGGTGAAAAGGCAATCATCGAAATCCTGCTGGATGCGCCTGCGCCGGCCGACTACCACTGGTTTAAATATTCGGAAAGCCTCGGATGGTCACAGTGCCGCCCCGGTACTTACAGCGGATATCCCGATGACGGCGCGGTTTTTTCCGCCGACCGCCGCAAGGTAACCCTCACGATCACCGACGGCGGTCCCCTGGACGATCCCAACCCGGATCCGGCCGTGGATGAACCGGACGGAATCGTACGGGATCCATCGGGCCTTGGTCTGCCCGGCCAATGGCACGATGAAAGCAACGGCGGATGTTTTGTTGGCGTGCTGTCCTGGTGCCGTTAAGGGCGGCAGCCAGACACGACCTGATGTCTGGCCAGAAATAGGCAAATTGGCCATTTCCGGATGGGCACGGCCCAAGTTGAGTCGTTAGCTGTTTTTTTACTCCATAAAAAGAGAGGGAAAATGAAAAAACATACGACAATCTGGATCGGCATTTTGGTGTCACTGTTTTTGCTGTCCGGTACGGTCATGACGGCACCGGCAGACGCCGGTGCTCTGGTAAAGCACGCCAACGTGGACGGCACCGTTCTGGTGGCACCGGTTGAAGACGGGATTCGGTCGGAGCAGGTCGGGCTCTCTGCGGCGGCGGGTCTCGATTATTCGACGAGTCTCATCCTGCGGGTAACGCCAAAGGCCGGTCAGCAAGGCACGGTGGCCCTACCCGCCGGAGTCGAGGCCGACGGGCAGCGCTTCAAGTCCCTCTCCGCCCTAACCGGCAAGGATTATTACCTGGTGCCCCCCGAACAGGCTGAAAAAGTGCGCGCCGCCTTGGAAAAGGATGACTGCGACGGCGCCCTGCAGGTTTTTCCCAACATCGTCAAACACCTGGCCCGGACCCTGCCAGACGACCCCCAATTTTCTTTCCAGTACTGCCACGACAACCCGGAAAACCCGGACAGCGACATGGATTCCACCGCAGCCTGGGACATAACCACGGGCTCGACCGAGGTGGTGTTGGCCATCATCGATACCGGGGTGGACTACAACCACCCGGATCTGGCTGCCAATATCTGGTCCAACCCCGGTGAAATCCCCGGCAACGGCATCGACGACGACGGCAACGGCTATGTGGACGATATCCACGGTATCGACCCTGGCGAAAACGACAGCGACCCCATGGACCACGTCGGACACGGCACCCACGTGGCCGGCATCATGGGGGCCGTGGGCGACAACAACCTGGGGGTCTGCGGGGTCAACTGGCAGACCAAGATCATGGTCCTCAAAAGTTTCGTGGGAGCCACCAGTGCGATGACCACCGCCATGGAGATCGAAGCCATGGACTACATCCTGGCCATGAAGGCCCGTGGGGTCAACATCGTGGCAGTCAACGCCTCCTATTTCGGGCCTGAGGATATGATGGAAAAAGAGGCCATCGAAGCCATGGGCGAGGCCGGCATTCTCTTCATGGCCTGCGCCGGCAACGAAAGCTACAACAACGACGCCAACCCGGAGTTCGCCACCTACCCCGCCTCCTACGACCTGGACAATATTATCAGCGTGGCCGCCAGCAATGCCGCCGGCCAACTGGCCTGCTTCTCCAATTACGGAGCGACGCAAGTCGATCTGGCTGCTCCCGGGGACAACATCTTGAGTACGATGAAAGGAACCCATACCTATACCCCGGCCCCCGGCGATCTCTTTTTCGATGACATGGAATCCGGCAACGGCAACTGGACCCCGGCAGGTACCTGGGCCATTACCGCAGAGCAGTCTAACAGTCCAGCCAACGCATGGTCGGATAGCCCTGGCGACGATTATGAACACGACGAAGACATGGCCCTGACCAGCCCGGTGATCGACCTGAGCCAGGCATCATGGCCCCTGGCACTCGGCTTTTTTATTCAGTACGAAATCGAGGATCCTTTGGGCGACGACGTCCAGATCTGGTACCTGGCGCCGGGTGACCCCGATCCGGTCTGGGAAATGATCGGAAAATTGGACGGCAGTTCCAACGGTCAATGGGAAACCATTTCGGCCCTGATACCCGAGCGATTTTTTTGGGCGGACTTTCAGTTTCGCTTCGTTTTGCACAGCGACGACGCCATTGCGCATGATGGCGTCTATATCGACGACGTGGGCATCGGCGTCCCGGACATGACCTACCCCTATATCTCTTACAACGGCACCTCCATGGCCGCACCCCAGGTGACCGGGGCCGCCGGCCTGGTGGCCGCCGTTTTTCCGGACCTTGGTCCTTCGGAGATCAAGACCCGCCTGCTGAATGGAACCGTGCCTCAGCCGGCTCTGGACGGCTACGTCGCCACCGGGGGATTGCTTAACCTGACAGGCGTCCTGGCCGATGACCCGTATCTGGACAGCGACGGAGACGGTGTACCCGATTTCCGGGACAATTGCGGGGCCACGGCCAATGCCGGGCAGGAGAATGCAGACCATGACGACTGGGGGAATGCCTGCGACTGTGATCTGAACAACGATGGTGTTGTTAGCCTGCCGGATTTCATGCTGTTTCGCAGTTACTGGGGAAGCGATGAAGCGGTTGCCGATTTCAACAGCGACGGCTTTGTCAGCCTGCCGGACTTCATGATCTTTCGGACCCGCTGGGGGTCGGCTGCGCCTTTTGAGTAGGTGGACGATTGGGCAGGCGGGGAGGCAAGAAATCTGGAAATACTTAATAATTTAAAGATATTGACTGAGAAAAAAATTACAGCGCATCGATTAAAATCTGGGCCAGGTTTACGGCCCAGTATTCTCCGGCCCGGGTCAGGTGAAGGCATTCATTGTCAAGCCGAACCAGCCCCACTTTTTCCCACTGGGTCACAATGGGCATGAATTTGGTGGTCAGGTCCACGCCATGCCGGTCCGACAGAACGCCGATATCGCAGTAGCCCAATTCGATCTGATAGGAAATATCCCGGCACAGCAGGTGGTACTCGTCCCGGCCGAACCCCGTGGCCAGGGGTTTTCTGCCGGAAGTGACGGCGGCGGCGTAGGCATCCAGGTCGCTTTCCAGAAAGAACATATGGCCCCCGAGCCAGCCGCCGGCGCCGGCACCCAGGGGGAAGCATTCGCTGCGCCCCCGGGAAAAGCTGTTGTACAGGCTGCGCTCCCTGGCGTTTTGGGCCCAATGGGTCAGGGACAGCCGCCGCTGGTGGGCCGCCGTCATCATCTCCACCCCCCGTACGTAGTAGTCGGCCTGTTCCCCCAAGGTGGCCGGCTTGGGCAAAGCGCCTTTGCTTACCGCCGTGTCCAGAGGACCGCCGGTGAAAATATTGAGCTGGTATAGATCGCAGCCGTCGATGCCAAGATCGAGATAGGTTTGGATATCCCGTTCCCAGGTGGCCGTGGATTGTCCCGGCAGCCCGTAAATGAGATCAATGACCACAACGGCCCGGCCCAAATCGCGCAGGCCGCCGAGCAGCTTGATCAATTTCTCACGGGGTGCCCGCCGGCCAACGGATTGGCGCACCGCCGTGTCGAAGGTCTGTACCCCCAGGGAGAACCGATTGATCCCGGCGTCGAGGGCATGGGTGATCTTTTCCGGGTCGAAATCGTGAAACCGGCCCTCCAGGGTGATTTCACAATCGTTGGCCAGGGGAAATCCCTGTTTGATGCCGGAAACCAGCCGGTGAATATCCTCGGCGCAAAGGGCCGTCGGTGTGCCGCCGCCGAAATAAACGGCATGGTAGGGTCCGCTTTGGCAAAACGGCTGCGCCGCCGTCTGCGCCACCTCTTCCAGCAGCATATTCACGTATTGATGCGCGGCCTCCCGATTGTACGGATTCTGGTAAAAACCGCAATAGAGGCAATGTCCCCGGCAAAAGGGAATATGTACATACAAGGTGCGCACCGGTTGCCTGACCGTGTCCGCAGACACCATTTCATCCCAGACCCGGTAGAGATCCCCGGGGTCGAGGGGTTCGATCCGCGGCATGGCGTGTACCGCCATTTTATGATCGAACGCGGCGTGCAACGGGTCGCCGGTGTCGTTGGCCAGAAATCGCCGGTCATCGGAAAGGTGCATGGTCTCACGACGGCTCGTGCCACGGTTCAATTCGGCCGCGCCCCGGTCCGCATCACCGGCGCCGGTTCGCTTTGCCGACCGGCCCATCATCGTACGCCGGGCCTCCTCGACAATCTCCAGGGTCACCGTGCCCATGCCCCGCTTTCGGGCACAGCCCTCCACCGCCTTGCGTGCCATTTTGCGAACAAAAGGCGGGACCTTCCGGATGGCGGTTTCCGCTTCCGGTGTCCAATCCATCTCAGAAGCGCCCTTCCAGCCGCGCCAGCGTCTTTTCCACGAACCCCCAGACCTCCGGCTTGTTCATGGCCGTGCGGTAGGGCACCTCGGAAATGTTCCGCTTGAGAATTTTGGTATAGAAAAACATGAGCTTTTCGCGGTCCTCGTCCGAAAGTTTCAAAGGATTGATCTCTCCTGACAGGACACCGGCATAAATGGGCTTCACCGCTTCAAGGACGTCGAGAAGGGGTTTCAGGTACAGCCAGCCGCCGTAAAACCTGCCCTTCATGAAGACCCCCTTGGTGTCCAGACAAACAGCAAAGGCCGCGATATGCTTTCCTGCCAATCCGGCCAGATGGGATTCGGCATATTGGACGGCATGCTTGTCCACCTTTTCATTGTAAACACCACCGCCAATGATTATCAATTCGTACTGATCCGGTGCGGGTGCGGCTTCCACAGGCACCACCTCGGCCTCTTTCCAGGGCAGGCGCTCGGCCATCCAGCGGCCGATTTCCAGCGTTGAACCGTACCGCGATGCACAGACAATCAAGGTCTTCATTTTACGTTTCTCCAGTTGGTGGGAATTGATTCAAGCCCTCAGCCCTCAGCCCTCAGCACCCAGCCCTCAGCACTCAGCACTCAGCCCTCAGCACTCAGCACTCAGCACTCAGCACTCAGCACTCAGCACTCAGCACTCAGCACTCAATCCTCAGCACTCAGCACTCAGCACTCAATCCTCAGCACTCATCCCTTTTGTTTCAAATACTTACAAAACATCCGGGCTTGACCCGGCGGGTGGCGTCATACTTTTCGTTGTGGTAGTTATCTTATGTAGTCTGGTGCGACGTGTCAAACGCCCTTTTTTTGTTTCAATACCTGAACGCGGAGAGGCCTAAAAAATGGCCTTACGGATTATTTTTTTGGCTTTCAGAGATAGCAGGTTCTAACTATTTTTGAAAAATTGAACTCTGGTTTGGTACAGCATCCCCGACAGGTACAAATGGCCATGATCCATCCATGGCCGTCATTCGTCCCTACAACTCAAGGCAAAGGAGAAGGAGACCATGAAGAAACGATTGTTCGTGTTAATGGGTGCACTGAGCCTGGTGCTGGCCCTCGATGGACCGGCCCTGGCGGGATACACTTATGTGCAGAGCATGACCCCCGGCAATAATTATCACTGGGCACTGACCCAATGGACGGGCCTGGCGGCTGACCTGGAAGACGCCATCACCGGAGCGCCGGACTTTGTACCGGGTGACGAATCCCATCCTGGCCAACCCGGCGGCATCGCCGGCGATGCCCTGGGCTGGCAGCAGGGCTGGGGCAATTACGTGCTGGATTTCGGCCAGACCTTCAGCGGTGATTATTCCCTCACCTTCTGGCATTTCGGCGGCATCAACTGGAATGGCGATCCCAACAATCTGGTGTACATGTACGTGAGTACGGACGGCACCAACTGGAACCCAACCCATGTGCCCTTTGATCCCACGGACCAAAGCGGATACGGCGGCAATCCCCGGGGCACCGAAGGAAACGCCCAGTTGGCGGACCACGAAGCCGGCGGCGAAACCGTGTTCAGCGATACCTACAACCTGAATGACACCTTTGGCGTGAATTCTTTCCGTTACCTGATGATCGAAAAGATCGACGGCGGCCCCAAGACCGGCAAGTTCATCGACGCCGTGGGCGTCATCCCCACGTCGGAAATTCCCCCCGTACCCGGACCGACCTGGATGCTGCTGCCTGCGGCCCTGGGTTTGATCGGGTTGTGCCGACGGAATATCCAATCCCCCATGGCAACGAATTCATAAAAAATTGCCTATTTCTGGCCAGACACTGCCTAAAGCGGGCAACCCGCATCTCATGTACCCCACCCCGTTTTCTTGTTTTTTGACAGAAACTGAGGGGTAAGGCGCGAATGTCCATCCAGAACCAGGCAAATTGGGTCATGATTTCCATGGCCGTTATTAAATCACACTATCTATCAAAGGAAGGAAGAAAGATTATGCAGAAGCGAATGTTGTTAACAATTGTTGCATTGGGCCTGATGTTGACCTTTGGCGGACCGGCCATGGCGGATTACATCTATGCGGATAACCTGGCCTCGTATAACGAGATGGGCAATGGCCTGACCACATGGGTAAACGGTTATACGAGTGCCACGAATCCAGCCGGCCTGGAAGCCGCTGTCACCGGAGAACCGGATTATGTCCCCACACCCCAAAGTGGCGAGGCTCTCGGATGGAAACAGGGCTACGGAAACTTCGTTCTCGACTTTGGCTCACTCATCTCCGCAGCCGACGTGGATGTCACCTTCTGGCATTTCGGTGGTGTCAGCCAGGGAACCGCCAACAACCTGGTTTATTTCTCGGTCAGCACCGACGGGACCAACTGGAGCATCAACGAACAATTGCAGGATGTCGCGTCGGGTGGCAATAACCTGTTCGAAACCACCTACGATCTGTTCGATACCTTCGGGATGAACGAAATCCAATACCTGAGGGTTGAAAAAATCAGCGGCGGTCCCCAGACCGGCAAATTCATCGACGCCGTGGGTGTCAATGCCGTGCCTGTGCCGGGTGCCGTCTGGCTGATGGGTTCCGTCCTGCTGGGGTTGGTGGGGTTGAAACGAAGGAAGTAAAACCAAGCAGGTGAGCGGGTGGGAAAGTGGGCAGGTGAGTGGTCGCCGGCTTTCTCACCGGCCTGCTCCCCAACGCCGGTTCCCGGCTTTCTGCGGAATACCTGGATTTCCACTTTTCAGGCCGCACAGAGGAGACGGAATCATTTTGCTCAAAGCTAATGGATAAGGCGGGCAACCCGCAATCCATAGAGGGCTGAGGACTAAGGACTGAGTGCTGAGGACTGAGTGCTGAGGACTGAGGCGGGAAACCCGCATCCCATGGACACTACCCCGTTTTCTTGTTTTTTTGACAGAAACTGGGGTGTAAGGCACTAACAGCGAATGGCTCAACTCAGGTTTTAACGGTCCCAACGATCTCAACCAATGACCCCTTGAACCCATCAATACCCATGCACCCAAACCACCCGTACCTGTTCCTCATAGCCGCGCTGCTCCTTCTGATCGCGCCCTGTCCGACGGCCGCGGAAGATGCAGCCCCGGAGCCATCCAACACCCCTTACGAGCTGGAGGGCGTCGTGGTCACCGATTCCGACAGCGCGATCGATGATCAGTCGGCCAGCGTCACCATCATCGACCGCGCCCGCATCGAACAACTGCCGGCCATGGATCTCGATGATGTCCTCAAGCGCGCTGCCGGGGTTCAGTTGAAGCAGCCCTGGGGGCCCTTCGGGCCGTCCAGCCAGACGACCCTGCGGGGATTTTCCCAATCCCGGGCCACCTTGTTCATGAAAGACGGCATGCCCCTGAACCGGGTGATCTGCGGCAGCACCAAAACCAACGAATTCCCCCTTGAAATGGTGGAGGAAATCATGATCGCCCGGGGCATGAACGCCTCGGTCATGGGGACCTCGGCCATGGCGGGTATCATCCACATCGAGAGCAAGACCCCCGGTGAGAAGACCCGGGCCGGCGTCAAGGGTACCTACGGCACCTACGATACCTGGAGTGCCGACGCCAACGTCGCGGGCCGGATCAGTGATCGATGGGGGCTGGCGGCCGGCTACCACCATTTCGACACCAATGGCTACCGGAGCTGGAGCGACGAATGGATTAATTCGAAAATCGATGAATGGATTCAGTTGGACCACAAGGGGGAAAACACCGTCGCCAATTTCACCCAGGCCCTGGAAGACGAAAAACAGACCCGAACCACCGACGCCGCCACCGGCCGCCTGACCTACTCACCCGGCGGGCCAACCGGCAGCGTGCACATTTCCCTGGACGGTTCGTTCTGGGACAACGACGTGCACAACAGCATGCGCTGCAATGACAATTACCAGGACCGTTTGCGAACGGCTCTGACCCTCAGACACGAGGGGAAGATAGACGTCCGCGCCGGACTGTCCTACCTGGACGAGGCGTTTTCTTTCGCAAGGCCCTTCACGCCCACGCCGTCCTCCTTCAACCTGGCCGATTCGCGCTATTACTACCGGGTCAAGGGCCAGGAGAGCCGAATCCCGTTGAAGGACTACGCCGCCTCGGCCAATGCGGCCGCATCCCTGGGCGATTACCAGCGGCTGATGCTCTCCGTAAACGGCCGCTTCGGCACCATCGAGAACGAGATCCATACCCGCGACACAAATACCGGCGAAATGCTCAAGAGCGATCTGATGGAGGGCAAGCAGATCACCGGCCAGGCGACCCTGCGCGACGAGATCGCCTTCGACCGCCTGACCCTGAACCTGGACCTGCAATATCAGTGGATGCGGGTATATGACGCCTTTTACGAAGACATCTCCATTCTTGAAGAATACACGGACCGCACGGAAGATCAGCTCAATCCCAAATTCGGCCTGATTTACGCCCTTTCCGAAGCCACCTCCCTGCACGCTTCGGTGGCGCGTTCCGCCAATTTCCCCACCCTTTTCTCCCTGTTCGGCATCTTCGAGCAGCCCCCGGGCCGCGAGCGCATCGGCAACCCCCTGCTGGAGACAGAGTCCGCTATCGGATACGAACTGGGACTGACCCATCGTCCCTCGGACCGCTTCCGGTTCGGCATCACCGGGTTCTACAACGATCTGTACGACTGGATCGAGAGCACCGAGGCGCGGGCCGACCTGCCCGACCAGGACCTCAAGGAGACCTCCGTAATCTGGCAGAACGTGGACCGGGCCACCACCGCCGGCGTGGAAGCCGAAACCCGCTGGATACCGGTCGACGGGTTGGCGCTGTTCGCCAATTACACCTATACCCATACGAACATCGACCGTTTTGATGAAGCCCTGATCCGTTACAAATATCACACGACCGTGACCACCCACAACAAGGAAAAAGAGGGCAATCAACTGGCCGGACAGCCGCGCCACAGCGCCAATGCGGGATTTCGTTACCGCCTTTTGCACCTGGCCGATGTGTCGGTCACGGCGCGGTATGTGGGCGAACGCTACTACGACGTGGAAAATACCGTGTTACTGGACGACTATATTTCCGTAGACCTGAAGCTCTCCCGCGACTTCGGCCGCCATGTGAAGGCCGCTTTGACGGTCAGCAATCTGTTCGACCAAACCTGGCAGGACGACGACCGGCACCAACAGCCGGGGCGGATGGTGTTCGCGGGGGTGAAATTCAAATATTGACGAATTCGTAAAAAACCCGATATCTGCGTTACGCTTCATCCCTCGTCACTGCGGCGTACGCTATGTACGCCTCATTCATAGGGATTCGCAAGCCTTGATCTCGGGCTTTTTACGAATCCGTCTGAAATTCAAATTCTTATGAGTTCATCAAATATTGAGGACGTGTGATTTGAAAAAGCCCATCTTATCGTTTTTCATGCTCGCTGCGGCGATCCTGGCGGCCGCCCCACCGGCCGTTGCCGACGACTACAATTACGTTCAACAGCTTGTCTCATACAAGGATCTGCACCCGAGCCCGGCCTGGGGGCTGACCCAGTGGACATTTAAGGCGCCCAGCCTGGAAGCGGCGGTCATCGGACGCCCGGACTACGATCCGGCCACCCTGGCCGGTGATGCCCTGGGCTGGCAACAGGGCTACGGCAATTATGTCCTGGATTTCGGTTATATTTTCAGCAAGGACATGACCCTGTGGCATTTCGGCGGAATCAACTGGGACGGCGAGCCCAACGGTGTGGTCTTCATGCGTGTGAGCATCGACGGGGAAAACTGGAGTGACCCGGTCCAGATCAGGGATGTGAAACCGGGCGGGAATGAACTTTTCGTGGACACCTATTCCCTGGATGACTTCGGCGTGACCGAGGCCCGCTATCTGAAGATCGAAAAGCTCAGCGGCGGTGCCAAAACCGGCAAATTCATCGACGCCGTGGGGGTGGCGCCGGAAAGCACGGGCGTATTTTCACCGGTGGCCTTTGCCGGCAACGACCAAAACGCCGACCCGGGCAGCGAAGTCATCCTGGACGCTTCGGGTTCCGGCGATCCCAATGGTACCGACGACATTTTCTCTTTCTACTGGGAGCAGATCGACGGGCGCGATGTCGGCCTTGTGGGCGTGCATACCGAGACGCCTTTTTTCAATGTGCCCGAAGATGCGGTCCATGGAGAAACCTTCACCTTTGCGTTGACCGTTACCGACCGGAGCGGGCTGACCGATTCCGACGAGATCACGGTGACCGCCATTACCAGGCACCCGCCGACGGCCGACGCCGGCAACGATCAGCGGGTCAAATGGGGCGCTCTGGTCACCCTGGACGCCAGCGGCTCCACGGATCCGGATAATAACATCGTCCGCTACCAGTGGGTGCAAACCGCCGGGCCGTCGGTGACACTTTCCGACCGCGAGGCTGTCCGTCCCACGTTCTCGGCCCCCGACGGGGCGAGCCATTGCCTGATCTTCCGGCTCACCGTCACCGATGCCACCGGCCTGGCCAGCCAGGATGAAGTGGAAGTTCTCACCGCCGATTACACGCCGGTTCTCGCCGCCCGGGTATTCGACGAAAAAGGCAGCAAAGCGTGGATCTCGCGCAGCCCGGACAATGCCGCCGCGGCCCTGGGTCTCCCGGACTACGATCCGGAATTTCCGGGCAACCAGGCCTCGGGCTGGGACAACAACAGCGGCTACATGGAACTGTTGTTCGACCGGGCGTTTACCCGGGGCGAAGGTCACGACCTGGTGGTCTACAACTTCGGTCCCGGCGAGGTGAATGTGGCAGTGAGCGCCGACGGGGAAAACTGGACCGAACTGGCGACCCTGCCCGCCACTTCAGCCGGCGGCGAGACGCTATACGCTCACCGGTTCGACCTGGATGAACTGTCCGTTCCCGACCAACGGCTGCAATTGGTCAGAATCGACAAACCCGCGGGCGGCCCCAATACGGGACGTTTCATCGATGCGGTGGAGGCCTACTATGCCATGGCGCCGGGAGATAATGAACCGGTGGCGGTCGCCTCCGCGCCGGGCCGGGTGGAGCCGGGCGCCCTCGTCAGCCTTGACGGAAGCCGCTCCTTCGATCCCGACGGCGATCTGGATGCCTACACCTGGGAACAAATTGGCGGACCGGTGGTGACCCTTGACGATGCCGACCGGGCCAAGGCCCGCTTCAGCGTGCCCGACGACGCTGCCCACGGCACCCTGCTCGAATTTCAATTGACGGCCACTGACCGGAACCAGAACCTGGACCAACGGACGGTGGTTCTGACAGTGACGACCAATTATGAACCGGTCGCCGATGCCGGACCGGACCAGATGGTCAAAGCCGCAACCCGCATACGCCTGGACGGATCCGGGTCCCATGATCCCGATGCCGGGGACGAAATCGCCTTCTATAGATGGGAGCAGATCGCGGGCCGGCCCTTGATTTTCGATCCGGCCGCCGAGCGCCCCCTTTTGGACCTGCCCGAAGATGCCGCCGGGGAAACCCTGGTCTTTGAGTTGACCGTCACAGACGGCAGTGGACTGACCGATACGGATCGCATCAAAGTGACGATCGTCGATTACGATCCTTTTTTCGCCGACTCGGTAATGTCCCAGTCCGGATGCAAATCATGGGCCACGCGAATTGCCGATGGGGCCGTCAACACCCTGGGCGCGCCGGATTACGATCCCGATGTGGACGGAGACCAACTTTCCGGCTGGAATTACAACAATGGGCAAATGACCCTGGAATTCAGAAAAATCATCGCCGACCGGGCCGGCGGCGATTTTCGCATTTACCATTTCGGGCCCGGTGACGCCGAAGTCTATGTGAGTACGGACGGCGGCACCTGGCAGGGCCCCGTGGTGCTGCCACCGACAGATGCCGGTGGCGGCGATTACTACACCTGCGACGATTTTGAACTCAATGATTTCGGCGTCTCCGCGGCCAAGTTTGTCCGCATCGTGCAAACCCGGTCCGGTCCCAAGACCGGTCGTTTCATTGATGCCGTGGAGGCTTTCGAGGCCGTCGACGGACCGGACAGCCTGACCGTTGTGGAGGGCACCACCCATTTCACCGGCCGGGGTGCATCGGAAATCAACCTGATCGATCCGCAAAACGACGCGTGGGAGTGGCGCGAAAGCAGCGGCACACAGGCCCTTTCGGACAGCCGCGCCCTGACGCCCACATTCGTTGCACCGATGGTCGCCGATGGCGAGACACAAATCCTGACATTCAGCCTTTTCCTCAACGAGGAATCGTCGCCTTACTACCAAATTCAATACACGGTGGTGGATAACGGCATCAGCGACAGCTATCTCCCCATGGACGCCATGCCCATGGAAACGGCCACGGAAAAAAGGGTCGGCATCCTGCATGCCGGGGATCTGGTGAGCCTGTCTTTGCTGTCCGACACCGATCCGGCCATTCCCGGTCTTCCCGGCAAGCCGCGCAATTTCATCTACGGCCTGGTGGATGTGGCCCAGGCGGTGTCCGCTCCGGGCCGCCAGGCGGCCCTGGACATCTATTTCACCACGCCCCTTGCCGGCGATTACGGCTGGTTCGCCTACAACTCGGAAGACGGCTGGTTTACCTTCGAAGGGGGCAGCGCCGGAGGCATCGACGGTATTGAATTCAACGCCGACCGCACCCGGGCAACTTTATATATCACCGACGGGGGCGGTTTTGACGACGACGGCAAAGTCAACGGCGTGGTGGTCAGCAGTACCGGCCCGGCCCTGACCAGAACCCAGGGCCAGTGGCTGGACAAAGGCGGGGGCGAAGGTGGCTGTTTCATCCGGTCCTTGATATCACACTGATGTATACCTGAGTTGAGCCGTTAGCTTTAGTGCCTTACACCCCAGTTTCTGTCAAAAAAAACAAGAAAATGGGGATATATGGTTTACGGGTTTCCTGCCTCAGCACTCAGCACTCAACACTAAGTCCTCTATGGATTGCGGGTTGCCCGCCTTATCCATTAGCTTCGAGCAAAAGGATTCCGTTTCCTTTATTTCAGGTTCAGGTTAAATAACCCTTGACATAACGATACCTATGTGGAAAAAATGGCTTTCATAAAGATAGATTCTTCTATCCAAGTAAGAATCACCTTACAGTCTTCGGCCATCTAATGGTACGAAGCAAGTGAGGGCGTATCACAAAGCTATTTTGAATTGGCCAGGGTGCGCCTTTTTTCAGGCTCTATGAAAAAAGGGGCGACCGATTAAAACGAATTGGAGGATGGTATCATGCGTAAACGCTGCTTCGTTTTAACAGGTGCGTTGATTCTCGGGATTCTGCTTGCCGGCGGCCCCGTTTGGGCGCACACGCCCTTGTGTTCCTGTTACGACAACGGGGACGGTACCGCAACCTGTGAAGGTGGTTTTTCGGACGGCTCTTCGGCGGCCGGTGTGCAGATGCGTGTCGAAAAAAAGGACGGCGGCATTCTGCTGAAAGGAAAGATGGACGAGGACAGCGAGTTCACCTTCGATAAACCCGCGGACAGCTACAAGGTTGTGTTCGATGGTGGTGAGGGACATATCATCGAAATCGACGACAAGGAAATAATCGAATAATTTCTTATCCAGATGCTGCCCATGGCAGCTCTGTCCCGCTGGCGATGTAAAGATTGACGCCACCGTAAAAAGTCGAAAAGGAATCCTGCGATGAAAAAAGCGGTTTATATACTGGCAGGTTTGCTGGCAATGGCATGGGCGGTTCCCGCCATGGCCCATTTTCAAATGATCTATACCCCCGAAATGGCCATGGTCAAGGGCGGCAAGATCCCGCTGGCCCTGGTTTTTACACACCCCTTCGAAGCCGGTCACACCATGGATATGGGCAAACCGGAGCAATTTTTCGTGGTTCGCACCCGCGGTGAAAACAAACCCAAAAAGATCGACCTGCTGGACAAACTGCAACCCATCACCTGGACCAGCCTGACAAACAGCGGTGCCGCCTGGGAAACCACCTACGCGGCCCGGGGCGGCGACCACATCTTCTGCCTGGTTCCCGAGCCTTACTATGAACCTGAAGAGGACGCATACATCAAGCAGAACACCAAGATGATCGTCAATGTCAGCGGCGAACCCGGCGCCTGGATGGAACCGGTGGGCCTGCCCACGGAGATCGTGCCCCTGGCGAAACCTTACGACCGCTGGACCGGAAACGTCTTCCAGGGAAAGGTGCTTTTCAAAGGCAAACCGGTACCCGGCGCCGAAATTGAAATAGAATACATGAACCACGAGCCGCTGCTGGATAAAAAGGCCTTTGCCAAGTCAGCCAAGGCTACGGCCCCTCAGGGTGCTTTCGTCCTGCAGACGATTTTTGCCGACGCCAACGGCGTGTTCACCTTCGGTATACCCAAGGCCGGCTGGTGGGGCTTTGCCGCCCTGGATCTGGACCCGGACTATACTTACAAAGGCAAAAAATGCTCCCGGGATGCAGTCATCTGGATTAAGGCCGTGGACATGAAATAGTCTTCAAGTCGCCTCCTCCTCCGTGCGACAGATGATCACCGGGCCCCTGCCTCCCACACCTATTCGGGACCGCCCGGTGATCATTCCAATTTTGCGCCCTGGTTCCATAAAAAACGGGGTTCATCAATACCACGTTAATACCACTTTTCTACTTGAGGAAAATCCATGGCCAACCAGTTGATCCTGATATCGGGCAGTGCCTTCCTGGCTGTTTTGGCTTTCATCGGCTGGCGGTTGAACCGGGCCGGAATCGATTTGAAGGGTCGCCCGCCCATACCCCGCCCGCTGTTTTTGACAGGCAAGGCCGCGATGATCATCTTGTGGGTCATGATGCTGTGGCGGGCTGCGATGAATACAGCGGCAGCCGCCGGGCCGGATTCGTCGACCTGGCTCGCTAAAACGGGCGCCTTTGTTTTTTCCACGGGTTGCGGCCTGGCTTTGATTGCCTTTGCAGCACTCGGCCGGCAAACACGTTTCGGACTGCCTGTTGGTGAATGCCGATTGGAAAGCGGGGGGGTCTACGGCTGGGCGCGGCATCCCATGTATGCGGGTTTCTACCTGATGTCTTTGGGCGCCTGCCTGTATCTTATGACACCTTTGACGATTGTATGCCTGCTGCTGGCAGTGGGCGTACACCACCAGGTGGTGCTGGCCGAGGAACGCTTCATGGCCGGACGCTTTGGATCCACGTGGCACGTTTACGCCAATCGCGTACCGCGATACGGCATTCCGGGCCGCGGGAAGACGTAAAGATCCAACCATGACGGATTCATCAATCATGGTATCGGAAAATATAATCGAGGTCGAACACCTGGCCCACCGTTATGGGCGGCGGATCATCTGCACCGATCTGAATTTCAAAATCCCGCCGGGTAAAGTATACGGCCTGCTGGGGAAAAACGGGGTGGGCAAGACCACCCTGATCAAAATTCTCATGGGGTTCCTGAGACCGGAATCGGGCCGTTGTCGTGTATTTGGGGAAGACTCCCACGCGCTGTCGCCGGCCACCCGGGCACGCATCGGGTTGCTTTTCGAAGGCCATGTGGCTTACGAGTTCATGTCTATCGCCCAGGTGGAACGTTTTTACGCCCCCTTTTATCCCCGCTGGAACCGGGATTTATACTACAGCCTGATTTCCAAACTGAAACTTCCCGACAGTCATCTGATCCGTAACATGTCCTGCGGCCAGCGTTCCCAGGTGGTCCTGGGGCTGATCATGGCCCAACAGCCTGACCTGCTGATTCTGGACGATTACGCCATCGGCCTGGATGCCGGCTACCGCCGTTTGTTTCTGGACGACCTGCGAGAATACCTGCAAGGCGGAGAGCGAACGGTGTTTCTGACCTCCCATGTGATCCAGGACATGGCCCGGTTCGTGGACGAGGTAATTTTCCTGGAGCGCGGCGGTTGCCTGTTGCAGACCTCCCTGGAAAGCTTCCGGCGCCGGTTCCGCTGTTACCGCGTCCTGCGCAACGGGCACAACCATGGCCCGGACGGCCAATGGGAAGATGACGATAACGGCATCATCAAAAACATCGAAACCCATAGCGGGCACTGGGATGTGTTCAGCTTTGCCGAAAAGGATCAGATAATCGGGGAAATCCGCGAACAAGGCTGGCATATCGATACCTTGGAAGAGGTTTCCATGAGTTTGGAGGATGCATTTATCGGCTACACGGGGAGGTACTGATTGAGCCATTATTCGAAATTGGATGTTCGACGTTCACGGGTCTGGCTTCCAGGGCGGGAACTCCGCATCCCACAGAGGAATTAGTGCTGAGTGCTGAGAACTGATATATACCCATGCTCCTTAAACCCATCTACTACAAAGAATTCCTGAAAATTCGCTGGCTGTGGCTGACGCTGTTGGCCCTCAACGGCCTGATCATGGCCTGTGTCTACGTGAAAACCCGCCGTCTTTTCATGCTGGACCATGCCGAGATCGTCTGGTACCGGGTCATGCAGTTAAGCCAGATTCACTATTCCCTTTTAAAATACGCTCCCATGATCACCGGCCTGTTGCTGGCCGCCATCCAGTACCTGCCGGAAATGGTCGGCGAACGGCTGCGGCTATCCCTGCACCTGCCGGTCTCTGCCCACCGGTTGATCATGGCCCATGTGCTGGTCGGTCTGACCGCCCTGGGACTGGCCATCGGGTTGGACTTAATCGCCCTGGCCCTGATCACCGGCCGGTTCTTCCCGGCCGAGGCCGTTACCACGGCCCTGTTCACGGCCCTGCCCTGGTGCCTGGCCGGCATGGCGGCTTATCTTGGGGTCACCCTGGCCCTGTTGGAGCCCGTCTATCGTCTGAAAATCTTCAATCTGGCCATCGCCGCCGGCGTGGCCGGGCTGTTTTTACGCCCTGCGGAGCCGGGCGGCTATTTCTTCCAACTGGCCAACCTGGCACTGCCGCTGCTGCTCCTGATTCCGGCGGTATTGCTGCCGGCTTACCGTTTTCGCTACCGGAGGGTTTCCTGATGAGACAACTGGCAATCCTCGCCCTTGGAACACTGACGATCCTGGTCGCCGCCGTCTACCTGCCCATGCTGTACGAGAAGATCTTTTTCGAACGCATCGAAAAGACCCATTTGCTGTACAGCCCGGTCACCCGGCGTTTTATCTACAAGGAAAAGATCGTCGGCCCCATTCCGGAAGCCGCCCTCAAAAAGTCCGAAGACCACCATGTCGAAATCGCCTACCGGGATGCCGATGGCACCTATTACACCCGGATGGACTTCGAAAAGAACCTGCCCTTCATCTACTACAAAAACATGGAACTATGGGGTCTGATGCCCCTGACCTTCGGTGATCGCAGTTTCGATAAAACGACCATCAAGAAAAACCGCCAGGTGCTGGAAATCAAGCCCGGGGAAATCAATGACCGACGCCCCCTGACGCCCCTGTGGCCGCTGCTGGAATCCAATCCCGGACAGGCCCGGCTGGTGTTTCCCGTGGATCGCTTCCGCATGACCACCGACGCCATGCAGTTCATCAACGCCGACACCAATACGATCGACAGCGAGCTGACTGAATCATTCACCCGTGCCCTGAAAGAAAAGGGCTTCACTTTCCCGGCCCGTTCGGTCAATGGCAAATTCACGATTCTCAAACCCTTTGACGAAGGTGTGTTTCTGGTGGATGCCGGTTATCGGGTCTTCCACCTCAAGCGGCGCAACGACAAACCCGTTGTGGTGCTGACCCCCATTGACCCGGCCCTGAAAGCCAGGCATATCAAAATTGCCGAAAACCGCCGGCGGGAATATTACGGACTCCTCCTGGCCGCTGACGACTCGCTGCACCTTTTGACCTACGACAATTACCGCTTGATCCGCCTGCCCCTGGAAGATTACGACCCGGACCGCATGGACTTCAAGCTGCTGATCAATCCGCTGTACCGTACGGCAGTCTGGTCGGACGATGCCATTATTCGGGCCGTGGCCATGGATCGCGATTATCGGCCGCTGGAGCGCTGCACCCATGGCATGTCGCGGGCCGTCGTCACCCCCATGCAGCGCTTCCATGAGGTCCTGTTTCCCTTCAGCCTGGGTCTGGAAACCAGGGATGCCGGCTACCTGCGGCCCTGGTTTCGAACGGGCGGGCGGCTTTCACTGATCGGGCTGTTGGCCAGCCTGGTGCTTTTCGCGTTCTTGTTCCGGATTCGCAAAGGCCGTTTTCCCGATGCCGCCGGTCTCTGTCTGGTGGCCGTCACCGGGGTGTACGGGTGGATTGCCATGGAATTTTTGGGGCCGGAGGGTTGAGGGCTATAAGTGCTGAGGACTTAGTTCTGAGTGCTGATAGTGGGCACCCAGCTCACCGGCTCACTTTCACACCTGCACACCGGCTCATCAGCTCCGTACGCCTATGGCCCAGGGAGTAAATGGTAACCAATAAATCTTAAACCCAAATCAGGACATTCCCATGCAAACCATAATCCAAACCATCGTCGTCATCCTTGTTTTCGCTCTGGCCGTGTGGTACCTGTATCGACGCTTCAAAGGCATTGCCGATCCGAGCCAGTCCGATTGCGGCTGCAGCGGATGCGGTGGCTGTTCGTCGGGCCCCCAAAGGACACCCAGGATAAAGAACGACAATGAAAAGGACCGTTAAACCCATCGTTATCCAGCACCAGCTTCACGGCCGCATCCGCTACCGCCTGCCGCGGCTTCGCCGGCTTCGGCAGTTACAGGCACCGCTGGTGGAGATGCTGACAGCCACGGCCGGTGTGCTGCACACCCGCGTAAATCACAAGTGCGACGGTGTGATCGTGCGCTTCGATCCAAATCTTCTGCCCCCGCGGAAATTAACCCGGATCCTGGCCGACTTCTGGCGGGAAAACCAGCCGACGGCCGACGCCTCCCAAAAGCAGCTCCCCGCCCGAAAAAACGATCTCCCCGGGTCCGAACTGGCATCCGCCAAACGCCGCTTTATAGGTATTTCCGCCCTTGGAACAGGTGTGTTCGTGCGTCTGTTCGTATTGGGCCTGCCACTGGCCGAAACCCTGTTCAGTCCCTTCGGGACCCTCACCGCCCTGGCGGCCCTGCCCCTGGTCAAAGCCGGGCTGTCCGATCTGCGTGAACGTCGCATCTCTCTGGAAAGTTTTCTGGGGGGAAGCATCATTGCCGCAGCAGCAGCCGGTGAAGCCATGGCAGCCCTGGAGATTCTTTGGATCACCAGCGCCGGCAACCTGTTGAAAGCCTGGATCACCGAGCGTTCTCGCAAATCCATCCGCGACATCCTGGATGTCACCGAAAAAGAGACCTACATTCTGGTGGACGGGGTCGAAGTCAGCGTTGCCGTCGATCAGGTGCAGACCGGTGACACCGTTGTTCTGCATACCGGCGAGAAAATCGCCGTGGACGGACGCGTGATCCAAGGTGGCGCCATGGTGGACGAAGCCTCCATCACCGGCATGAGCGAACCCGTACCCAGGGCCGACGGCGACCAGGTTTTCGCCGGGACCTTCATCCGCCAGGGTGTTATCTATGTCTGTGCCGAAGCGGTCGGCGACCGGACCTATCTGTCCCGCATCCTGTGCATGGTGGAAAACGCTCTGGAAAACCGGGCACCCATCGAAGGGGTGGCCGACCGCCTGGCCCAAAACCTGATTAAAACCGGCTTTGCCGTTACGCTGGCCACCCTTGCGCTCACCGGCAGCCTCTGGCGGGCCTTTGCCGTCATGCTGGTCATGGCCTGTCCCTGCGCAACCATTTTGGCCGCGTCCACGGCCATCAGTGCCGCCATCAACGCGGCGGCCCGCCGCCACATCCTGATCAAGGGCGGCCGTTACCTGGAAGAGGTTGACAACGTCGATACGATCTGCTTCGACAAAACCGGCACCTTGACCACGAACCAGCCGGAAATCCGCCAACTGGTCAACCTCGACGGACAGTCCGAGGACGAGCTTATCCGGCTGGCCTTCTCCACCGAGATCCACAACTCCCATCCCGTGGCCCTGGCCATCAAGGACGAGGCCCGGCGTCGCGGACTGACCGCCATCAGCCACGATGTGTGCGAGTATATCCTCGGCAAAGGCGTGCGTTCGGTGATCGACGGCAGCGAAATTCTCGTGGGCAGCCATAAACTGTTGGTCCATTATGATATCGAACACGCCGTGGTCGATGAATTTCTGGAGCAAAACAAACAGCAGGGCCTGACCCAGATTTTCATTGCCAAAAACGGAAAAATCGTGGGGGTCATCGGGTTTGCCAACCGTGAGCGGTCCGACCTGCAGCCACTGATCGGCCGGTTGAAGGAACGCGGTATCCAACGGACAGCCATGATCACCGGAGACTCCAAATATACGGCCCTGGAAATGGCCTGCCGACTGAACTTTGACGAGTGTCGCTATTCGGTGCTGCCGGAGGAGAAGGCGGAAATCGTCGCCGGTCTCAGGGCCGAAGGACACCGGGTACTCATGGTGGGGGACGGTATCAACGATGCCCTGGCCCTGGCCGAAGCCGACATCGGCGTGGCCATGGGGGTGGGAGGCAGCGAGGTGGCCATTGAAGCCGCCGACATCGCCCTGGTGCGGGATGATCTGGATGGCGTGCTGTATGTGCGCGACCTTTCCCGCAAAACCATGCAGGTGGTCCACCAGAACTTCTGGATCGCCACGGGATCGAATATTGTCGGTGTGGCCCTGGGTGCCCTGGGACTGCTGTCACCGGTCATGGCCGGCCTGGTGCATATCACCCACACCTTGGGCATTCTGGCCAATTCGAGCCGGCTGCTGGTGTTCAATCCTCCCCCGCCGTTGACCGGCTCGGTCAAGCAGAATGACAACCCACAAGACAACCGGTTAAAGCATGCCCATGGAACTGAAACACCTGATGGAATGCCGGCAGTCGATGCAGGTCGTGCATCACATACCGGGACGGATTCGCGTCCGGTTCACTAACGAATTAATCCGCCACCCCCTGGCCCGAAGATTGATTGAAGGTCCGAACGCCTGGCCGGATGTCGTCAACGAATTGGGCCTGCGGATGCCTTTGGCCGTTGACAGTCTGTCCGCCGGTTCGCTGGAGATTGCCGGTCTGAAAGGCGCACGCCTGAACTGGTTGGGACGCTCGGTTATCATCGAATACGACCCGGCCTGCTGGCCGCAAAAGTGGTGGGACGAACTGTTTGACACCCAGGATCCCCAGCGGTTGCGGGAACTGCTGGAAAAGGCTCTGGAAAGATTGAATCCCGACGGTTTGCATCATTGACCCTCGGTACCTGTTCACGGGGTAGAAGCAGCCAAGACCCTGTAAAGCACAGCCGGTAAGTATTCGCTTAGGTGCCTTAGATGCGCGGCCCGGGGCACGCAGATGCATGGGTCATACTTCAACCTAAAATAAGCGGTTCGCTTTTAGCCGTTAGCGCTTAGTCCTTTTGTCTGAGACAGTTAAAAGACATTCGGACTTAACCCGGCGGGTGGCGTTATGCTTTTTGTTAACGAAACAAAATCATTTTGCTGATGGCCCAAATCAGCGGTAACAAAGCAGATGCGGTCCCCTGTAAAGGCTTACACCCATCGAAATCTTCAATATTCTTGACAAATACCTCTTTTTTAGGATTGAATGGATTCAATTGGCCTTGCATATTGATCCCTTCAATTACGATTGAGCCTATCCTCACAACAAACGAAAACCTGTCAGTCTAATATTATTGGGGAAAAACCGCATTCACATGCCCAAACCATATTTCACACAGGAGGTTACCGATGATTGACCATCAAGAAGGCGCAAGCCCGGATGCAGCCGAAGGCGGCTGCGGTTCATCGGAACATGCCGAATCGGCCGCCGGGCAAAGCGGCCAGCAGGGGCCGCCCCAAACCCCGGGAGCTGCCCCGGCGACCGACCCGGGGCCCGCAGGCACCATGAATGCCTACGATATTCCCCGGTACAATTCCGAGGGGTATATTCTGGGCCGACCCGAAGCAGCCAACGATCCCACATCTGCGGGCACGGTTCAGGGTGCTGCGGGGGGCTATCAAAATCCCGCCCAGCCGTCCGGGTCCTGGCCCGACCCCCAGGCCATGGCCAATGGCGGCGCAACCATGGGCCAGCCCGGCATGCAGCCGCACCCCCAGACGATGGTATACGCCGGTGTGGATCCGGCCACCGGTCGACCCGTGTTCATGGCACAGCAGGCCATGGCCCAACCTGGGATGCAGCCGCCTCCCCAGGGCATGGTATACGCCGGTGTGAATCCGGCCACCGGCCAACCCGTGTTCGTGGCACAGCAGGCCATGCCCGGCGTCCAGCAGCCCCCAACCGCCGACGAAGCCACCGCCCCGGGCCCCGATGCCAACCTGTACGGCCGCCTCGCCGAGGTGGTCCAGGACATTGCCAACGGCGAGCAACCGGATGTCAGCAAACTTGCGGCCCTGTACAGCAGCTTCGACGGTCAATTCTGGAAAGGTGCCCTGATCGGTGCCGTTCTGACGGTTCTGTTGACCAACGAGACCGTCAAAAATGCCGCGGCCGGCACCCTGAGCGGAATTATGGACGCCTTTAAAAAAGATGACGGCCCAGTGGACGGCGAACCATCCCCTGAATCGGAATGATTGCAACATGAGACAAGCCGTTAGCTAACCACTTGGGCTACAGAAAGGAGCAACCCGATGGACAATACCCGCTACCTGAATTATCCGGCCGGCACCTATCCCCAGAAGACGGCGGCATCACCGTCGGCTTTGGCCATGGGTGGCTTCGGCATGATTGTCGGGGGGGCTGCCTCGGCCGCGGCCAATATCCGCCGGATGAATAACGGTGAAACCGAAAAAGGCGAGGCCCTGAAAAATGTAACCCGCGATGCGGTGGGTGCCGGAGTGGCCACGGCAACCGCCACTTTACTGGTCAACATGCTGCGGCTTTCCGGGCTGTTCGCCGTGGCCGGTACCCTGACCGCTGCCACGGCCACGAAATACCTGTACGACACCGCCTTTGAGCCCAAACCCGAGCCGGTCGAAGCCAAACCGGCACCCAGGCCGGTGGCCAAGAAAAAAGCGGTGCCCAAAGGACCCGCCAAAAAATCGGCCAAGAAAAGCCCCAAAGTCGCCAACCCGGCCAAAACTGCTGTCAAAGCCAAACCTGCCGCCAAAAAGGAGGAGTAATGTCTACCTATCCGCAACAGCCGGTCTATACGCCCCAACAGACCACGGTCCGGACCCCGGACGGCACTTATTACCAGACGGCCGCCAATGGCCAGATGGTCTACGCCTACGATCCCAAAGCAGCCATTCAGGATCGGGCAGTTGTACCGACCGCACCATCCACCGTCACCACCTGGTTCGATTTTTCCAATCCCAACTATATCAAGGGGCTTCTGGTAGGCGCGGGTGCCACCCTGCTGGTCACCAATCCGACGGTTCAAAACGCCGTGGTCAAAGGTGCCGTGGCCGCCTGGTCAGCCGTGGTGGGTGGAATTGAAGAAGTCAAAGAACGGATACGGGATGCCAAAGCCGAACGGAGCATGACCTGAATGAAGCGATTGGCCGGTGGCTAACCGCTGATGGCCTGAGGCGGGAAACCCGCAACCCATAGCGGACGAAGCGCTGAGGACTGAGTGCTGAAGCGGGAACCCAGTAAACCATGTACCCCACCCCGTTTTCTTGTTTTTTTTGACAGAAACTGAGGTCTAAGGCACCAAAGCGAATCGCTCACCGATAAAGGAGATTCAAATGCCCAACATAAAAAAGACCGAAAAAGAACCCTTGCTTTCGACGAGGGAACAGCGCGAACTGGCCAAGCTCGGCATGGTGGCATCCATGGGAACCCTTCTGGTCACCGGATTCATGGGTAGAGAGGCCAGCCGTCTGCATATCGGCTCAGGCCTGGCCTTGATCGGATTTTCCTATTGGCATTACCGGCTGTATCAAAGCAAAACCTGAAAAAGACGCTCAGCACGAAGTCCTGAGTCCTAAGCACTTCGCACTCAGAACTCAGAACCCACCAAACGCAAACGGTTAATGGCTCAGGTTAGGTACCATACCTTGACGAATTCTCCCAGTGATGCCCGACGGTTGTGCATCGCCCATGAGCTGCCCCGCCGGATCCGGATTCATTACCCGGCTTTTTGTGACCCGCTATTGGATGATGCCTATTTTCAGGCGGTGATCGAGAATCTGCCCGGGGTTGTGCGCGCCCGGATCAACCGTCGGGCCGCCTGCATTGTCGTCGAATATGACGGTCTTTCCGAAAACCGGGAAAAAATCATCGAGACCCTGCGTCATCCGCCGGAGGCAGTCTATTCTGCGGAAGTCAACGGAAACTGGGCGCCGGAAGTCACCGATGTCTATATCAAGGGTGCCCTGACCCTGGCCGGTTTGAAGGCACCGTCCGAAGTTTCCGCCCCGTTGAGTCTTTTGCTGGCGCTCCCGCCGATTATCAAAGGATTTGACACCCTCTTCGGCGAGGGCGTCAAGGTCGAAGTCCTCGATGCCGCAGCCATCGGCCTTTCCCTGGCCCGCGGTGATTTTTTTACCGCCAACGCCATCGTTACCCTGCTGGCCCTGGGCGAATATCTGGAATCCAGTTCGGAAAACCGCTCCACAGAGCTGCTCAAGAGCCTCCTGCGGCCCCAGGTCGAACACGTCTGGCTGGAGCGCAACGGCGAGGAAGTCCACACGCCGCTGGCAGAGGTGGTCATCGGCGATACGGTGATATGCGGTCCCGGAGACATCATCCCGATTGACGGCGCAGTGGCCGAAGGCGAAGCCTCCGTCAACCAGAGTTCCATCACCGGCGAATCGGTATCCGTTCATTTGCAACCGGGGGATGAAGTACTTTCCGGAAGTCTGGTGGAAGACGGCCGATTGAAAATCCGGGCCGAGCTGGTGGGCGCGGAAACCAGCATGGCCCGCATCACGCGCTACCTGGAAACCGCTTTGCGGATCAAGTCCAATTCCCAAACCCGCAGCGCCGAACTGGCAGACCGGCTGGTTCCGGTGACCCTGGCCCTGGGATTGGCGATCTTTGCATTGACCGGAGACATCGCCAGGGCTTCCGCCGTGCTGACCGTCGACTATTCCTGCGCCATCAAACTGGCCAACCCCATTGCCGTGAAGACCGCCATGTACGATGCGGCTCACAACGGCGTGCTGATCAAGGGCGCCCAGGCCCTGGATGAACTGGCCGGCGTCGATACCCTGGTTTTCGACAAGACCGGCACCCTGACCAACGGAGTCCTCAATGTTACCGACATTGTGCCAACCCATGGTCTGACACCCGACGAACTGCTCTCCCTGGCTGCCGGCGCGGAGCAGCACTATGCCCATCCGGTGGCCCATGCGGTGGTCCGGGCCGCCGAAGAACGCGGGCTGATCCTCCCGGCCATGTCCAACGTCGACTATATCGTGGCGCACGGGGTCTCGGCGTATGTGGAAGGGGCCCGGGTACTGGTGGGCAGCCAGCATTTCCTGGAAGAGGACGAAAAGGTGGATTGCAGCAGCGTGCGCGACCTGGCGGGCGAACTGCGCCGCAAAGGCCAGAATCTCCTGTATGTCAGCCGTCGCGGAATCCTGGAGGGGGTCATCGCCTTTCGGGACGATCTGCGCCGGGAAGCCCGGACCGTTCTGCAAAACCTGAAAAACGAAGGCATCAGCCAGATCATCGTGCTTACCGGAGACCACGCGGAGACGGCTCAGGCCGTTATCGGCCCGCTCGAAGAGGTCAGTGAACTCCACTGGGAAATGCGTCCGGAGGACAAAAACCGCATCGTCAAGGAGCTGAAGGACGAAGGCCGCACCATCGCCTTTGTGGGCGACGGCGTCAACGATACCCCCGCATTGGTCACCGCCCAGGTTGGCGTATGCATGCCCGGCGGATCGGACCTGGCCAAGGAAGCGGCCATGGTGCTCCTGATGGAAGACAACCTGGAGGCCCTGCTGACCGCCAGACGGGTAGCCCGCACCACCCGCAAGGTGATCGAAAACAGCTTCTATTCATCGGTGGGATTCAACTCCCTGGTCCTGCTGATGGCCACCCTCGGTTTTTTACCACCGGCCGCCTCGGCACTGCTTCACAACATGAGCACGGTGGGTATCCTGGGCTATGCGGCCATGGGCAACCGTCTCACCCCCTCCTCGAAACCCTGATTTACGGTCCGAATCTTTTGTTGTTCATCTCTTTGCGCTCCGCCACGATGCGAGAGTGCGCATCCCCACCCAAAACGATCACATCGGGACATAACAATAATCCAAAAATCGCTTGACACAAAAGTGTAAAGTATGTTTGAATGAGTTACGTGTTTATAACACTGTATTTAAATTGAAACATAAAACAAGCGATTCGCTTTTAGCGGCTTGGCCCGTTTGTTTCAGAAACTTGCAAGACATCCCGGCTTAACCCGGCGTGTGGCGCCATGCCGTTTCGTTAACGAAACGGAATCATTTCGCTAATTGCCAAAAGCTGACTGCTAGGGCGGTTTAAAAAAAAGATTTAATGGGCAGTACCCCTTGTTAAAACCCAAGGCGGAAAACCCCATACACACGTGCCCGTGATGAAAATCGAACTCAGCAAGGAAATTGCCGCCATGCGCACCCGCTATGGCCTCTCTTTGGCCCAATTCGGCTCACTGGTGGGAGCGCCGGCCACATCGGTCAAGCGCTGGGAAGCTGGCGTGGGCCCCAGAGAGCCGTTTTTTTTCCAGTTGTATCTGGTCCTTGGTCTCATCAAAAACCCCGATGAAATTTTTTACGATCTGGGCCGCCAGGGTGTTTCCCTGAAAAAATCCCAATGGGATGTTTTTGCCGGCCTCGTCAAAGGGGCGGACCGCAGCATCGAGGTCGCCGACGAAATCGGACTCGATTCGCCGGAGGTCGGACAAACGCTGATAACCGGTATCCGCGGCCTGCTCACGCTGATCGCGGGGTCCTTCGCAGCCAAAAACGCCTTGGGTGAAAAAGTCAGTGCATCCCTGGCAACCCGTATCGCAACATTCTTGAAATGAGGCTGAGATGTCGGAAATAAAACTCAGGGAACCGGATACCGATCTGATTCCCCTCCTTCGAAAATGCAGCAGCGACGAACTGGACAATCTCGTGGGATACCTCACCCAAAAAGGCGGCGTCTCATCCCAGTTGAAGTCGACCCGGGCGTACGGCCAGTGGTATCCCGACCATGCCCGCTATGTGGATGAAATCATCGCCGAAATCCAGAAATTCGGCGGCAATACGATTGGCAATATCATCCGCGGTGGCGTGGGCGTCACCTACCGGGAGATCGTTGGCAAAGTGGCCTCCCGAATCAAAGTCAAATATGAAAAAACGGACACCATTGACCAGATCGAACAGCAGATCCTGATCAAGGTATTGGAAAAATCATGGGAAAAAATGAGTGACAACGAGAAGGCGAGCCTCATCAAAGGAATTATGACCGAGACCGGTGCCGGCGACCTGCCCAGGGAGTTTCCGACAGCCCTTATGCAGGCCGCCATCATCGCCGGAGGGGGGATTGCGACCTACAAGCTCTCCCTGATCGTCGCCGGAGCCATCGCCCGGGCATCCCTCCGGCAGGGAATCGCCTTCGTTGCCGGCACATCGGTGGCCCGCTGGGCAACGGCTTTTGCCGGCGCCGTCGGACTGGGTATTGCCACGTTGTGGACCCTGTTCGATGTACTGGGGCCGGCTTATCGCGTGCTGATTCCCTGTGTGCTGCACATCGCCATGCTCCGGCAGCTGCACACCTTGAAAGACAAAGGCGTCAACCCCGACGATGTATTCAACCAGGGAGAGGCGCCTGATCGTCGAACCATCTTGTTTCGCAAGTTCAATTAAAGGAGGTGATACCATGTTCAATGCCATATTCAGTTTTGCCGCCGGATTCGTTGTGGCTAGCCTGGTTATGGAAAGCGGCAGCGTGAAACAGTTCCGGGATACCGCCAAGAATAAGGTTTCCAAACTGAAATCCGCCACCTGCAAGGCGGCCGCGGCCGCAAAAGAGGAATTATGCAACCCCAAGGAAGGGGAGGCCGAAGAAAAGGCATAAAGGCGCGTCCCCAACACGAAATAACCAATCGACCTATCTTCAGAATGGACACATAACCGTATCGAAAGGAGGCAACCTCATGCATGTACCGCTATTGCTGACCCCCCTGGGGTGGGTGGTCCTGGGGGCCGCCGGATACCTGGCTTACCGGACCGGAAAGAAATCCGGACAAAAAGAGGCCCAGAAAAACAGCGAAAAGGCTTGACCTCAAGGCTTGTGCGTGAGCCGTTTGATCAATCAGGCAGGCGCCATCGGTAATTGCCGAAGCAACAGGCAACATGAACGGAAATTTCCCCGGGGAGACGGCATGGCTCCCCCGGGAGAGATTTCTGCGTCCAATGGGCATACCCACCTTCTTCTACTCGATTGCCAAAAATAAATTTGATTTGCCTAATCAAATAATATATGATCAGAAAAGTTTCTTTTTGAAAACCATCGCATGGGAAGCATGCTGTTTCATCTCTTTTTCCGCAGTCAACCCTGATGAACTCGTAACAATTTGAATTTCAAACGGATTCACCAATGGAAATCCTGCTCACAAACGCACCGTTTGACAAACCACTGACCTTGAGCCGTGTTGAAAACACCGAGCTCGAAGCGATGTTGTCCCACTTGGGACTTTTTCGGGGCCAAACCTTTTTTCGTCAAAACGAAGAGGTTCTGCTGCATCCGGTCAGAGTGCGTGCCCCACAAAAAGATGTGGTGCTGGGCGGAGGGATGGCCATGCGTGTGATCGTCCATCTCGACGATGGGCGCCGGATGCCACTGACCGACCTCAAGACCGGCCAGACCGGCCATATCGAAGGCACCACCTGCGAGGTCAGGCTGGCTGAGACCCTGGCGATACTGGGACTGCGTGAAAATGACCGGATTACCTATATACGCCAATTGCCGCATATGGACTATGTCGCCCGGGTCGGAAAGGAACGGCGGGAACGACTCACCGAAGGGATGGCCGCCAAAATATGGGGACGCATCGGTGACCGCTTTCTCCAATTCGTATCCGCCGGCAAGGGGCAGCCGTTTGTTGTTGAGAAAATTCTCGGAGGCCCCCGGTCATTCAAATCTTTGGAGGAACGGGGAATCATTCGGGGCGAAACCATTTCCCTGGAAGGGGTGGCACCCACCCAAGCCCTCGCCATGACCACTCAGGAACCGGTCGTGATCACCACCGAAGACGGCCTTCACCTGCACCTGCGAACAGGTCAGGCCAACCGGATTTTTGTCGAAGCGATTTAAGCCCGACCTTGCATAAAAAATCAGTTGACAACCTCGAAAATTGGAGTTAATAGCCCCTAACAAAAATAGCGGCTGTAAACATTCGTGTCTTACGACTATCGGGCGACATCGCCTGCGATCAGTAGTGAAAGCACCTTGGAGATAAGGCCGGAAATCTCCAGGGTGCCTTTTTTAAAATTTCTGAGAAGCATTAAGGGCGAACGGAAGGAGGCAACGTGAATCCGGGATTTGAGATGACCTGCCGTCACAGCGCAGGTAATCTGCACATCAATATAGACGGAGAATTCAACGGCATGTGCGCTTGGGAGCTGTTCAAAATCCTCAAAAGGCATGATCGCTCGGGCCGAGTATTCGTCAACACGGAAAAGCTCTTTGGGATCGCCGACGAAGGCATCGAGCTGTTCAAATCATATATGCCCGCGCAGGAAGTCCCGAAAGACTGGCTCTACTTCAAAGGCAAAAAAGGTTTCAAAATCGCCCCGAACGGCAGCCGGGTACTGATCAGCAAGAAGGCCGCACGAAAACTGGAAGATCGTGCCGATGGGCTGAAACAGCCTTTTCGGATTATCAGAAATGCAACCCAGGCAACATAATTCAACATTTGAGAAAGGACGTCGTTATGAAAAAAGCATTGATTATTTTCGGTTCCACAACGGGCAACACCGAGGAAATGTCCGACTTGGTCAAAAAAGCGTTGGAGGAAGCGGATTTCGAGGCCGAGGTGAAAGATGTCACCGATGCTTCCGTATCTGATCTGACCGCGGAACACGATTTGCTGCTCCTGGGCTGCCCTGCCTATGGGGACGATGAAATCGAATTGCAGGAAGACTTCGCCGATTTCTATGACCAGTTAGACGGCATCCAGTTGAACGGAAAGCCGTTCGCCGTCTTCGCCCCCGGTGACACCTCATATGAGCATTTTTGCGGGTCCGTGGATATGCTGGAAGAAAAGTTTGAGGAAATGGGCGGGAAGCTGGTCAACGACGGACTCAAAATCGATGGCGATCCCGGCGATGCGGAAGATGAAATCGCATCCTGGGTCGGTTCCGTGGCCAAACTGGCAGGCTGATCGCCCGGCGGGCCTTTGGCTGAATGCGAAATTGACCGAAAGAATGGGGTCGCTGAAAGAAGCGACCGTCCATGTCTCGTAAGAACCGAATGTACCCCCAGCGCTGCAAAAGCCGCAGGGAATCAGAGCCAAGGCGCCGGGGTGAAGCCGTAGCATTTTTACTGCGATCCTCCGGCAATGTGGGATCTGGCTTCCTCCGGCTTTCCCGGCAGGACAAAAATTTTATGCAACCATGGGGTGTACACGGGGGGCACCGGTTGACAAGGCAGGAGACCCATTCGGTTTGTGAAACGGAAAAAGAACGTGAGAATGCATCGGGTTCAGCAAAGGAGTACTTCCAATGTCCCAACGCATGATCATACTGTCTATTGTATCCGCGCTTGCTTTCTTTATCATCGGATGGATCGGCTCCACATTGGCGAGCCTTCTCCATTTCATGGTGCAAACGCTTTTTTCCGAATTACGGGATACGAATCGGATACCGTCAAGCCGGAAGGTCGAGGGACGGATACGTTCGAATGGTGCCGCCGCGCTGCTTGTTCCAATGGCGCTGGCCCTGCTCCTGTTCGTGCCGATCCAGCACGCATCGGCCGGGCCGCAGCCAGTACCTGAGCGCACCGACATCATCATGATCGGTGACCGGTTGGTGGATGTAGCCTATCATCTGGGAGTGGTCCCGGCGGCCATGTCGCTTCGCTGTTCCATGTGGCCGATGTGTAAAGAACTGCAAACGGCCAGTCAGGTTCTGGGCTGCCCCAAATGCCTGTTAAAGAAGAAAGCCCAACCGCTTCTAACCTATGCCGAAAAACAAGGGCTCAAAAGGGTAATCATCGAAAAAAGTGATCCCTATTGCTTGTACATGCCGGATCTGAAGCTGCAACAAATCGAAAAACTTTTGGAAGGCAAGGGGTTCGTTATCCAATACGTTGATTTTTCCAAAGGCCTGGAACCCGCGATTCAGCAGACGGCGGCGCTTTTGGGAAAAGAGGATAAAGCTTCCGCGGTTATCACCAATTACACCAAGGCTATGGAAAAGACCCTTTCCAAAATTAAAGCACCGCACCAAAAAAAGGTGGTCATCCTCAACGGCATCTATCAGCCTTCCAGCGGAAAAATAACCCTGCGGGTGGAAGCCCCTGGAGGGTACGCGGACCGGTTCCTTCTCGAAAAGTTGGGATGCGTGAATGTGGGAGACACGTTCAAACCCGCCAATGGCAAGACCCAAAAAGGCCACTATCCGGTGAAGAAGAAAAAAGGCGGGATGGTTCTGGATCCATTGATTGATGCCGATCCCGATGTAATCGTCATGACCGGCGATGCATTTGCCGTCCAAAAGGCATTGGCCGACCATGTTGCCGCCAATCCAAAATTGGCACAGGTGAAAGCGGTTCGCAACATGGCGGTATTCGCCCTGCCCGGTTATGTGGATGCCGGTGTGTTGGCTTATCCGGCGGTACTTGGCAAATGGGCAAACGCGTTGCTGAAATCTGAGTAGCGCCATGGTTGCATAAAAAATGAGAACGTTATCGTTGATATATGAAATAATAACCTAAGGCGGGAAACCCGCAACCCAATAGAAAACTTAGTGCTAAGTGCTGAGGACTGAGCGTTGAGGCAGGAAACCCGTAAACCATATACCCCCATTTCCTTGTTTTTTTGAAGGAGAAAAAATGAGCAGCAGTTACGACACCACCTCGGATATGATCATTCAAACCATCGAAGATAACGGCATCACCAAGCTTTTGGCCATTGACCGCAAAGGCCTCTACCTGACCACCCAGGACCGGGTGGACCGCAAACTGGCCGACGTCAACCGTTACGGAATCCCCAGGGAAGCCATTTACGAGCGCCTGATTGAATTGGGGATGGATCCCCACCAGCTTTTCAACGACAACCGACATCTGATCAAAAGTGACACGGACACCCGTTCCGGCGGTAAAATACTCAACCCGATCAAGGCTTCCAAGCGGAAGTTGAAAGGATAATCATCCCCCCTCAAGACACGCTTTGGTGTCTGTCTAAAAATAGGCGAACTGGGTCGAGATCAAGGCTTTTGCCCGCCATGCGATCTCCAACGGAGATAAAAAGATTGACAAACCGATCTCCGAAGGATAAATAGGCTATTCTAACTTTGATTTAAGACCCTTACGACCTTCGGCCGACAATCGGTGCGCAAGGCAGTGAAGGCACGAGTTGGTTCACCGGCCATGCTTGTCGTGCCTTTTCTATTTTGGATCGGCAGACACAGGAGAAGCATGAAACCATCGCAAATTACCGAGACCCTGAAAACCCTTATTGACATTCGACAGCCCGTCTTTGTCTGGGGCGCCCCCGGTGTCGGCAAAAGCCAGGTGGTCGCCCAAGTGGCCCGGGAAGAGGGACTGCTCCTTACCGATGTAAGGGCCGTATTGCTCGATCCCGTAGACTTGCGGGGACTGCCCCACATTGATGATGCCAACCGGGCCTCCTGGTGTCCACCGGATTTTCTGCCCACCGAAGGACGAGGTGTTCTGTTTCTGGATGAACTCAATGCCGCCCCGCCGCTGGTGCAGGCGGCCTGCTACCAACTGGTACTGGACAGACGATTGGGTGAATATCGGCTTCCCGATGGCTGGGGCATTGTTGCCGCCGGCAATCGGGAGACGGATCGCGCCGTCACCCACCGCATGCCCTCGGCCCTGGCCAACCGCTTCGTACACCTTAACTTCGATGTAGATGGAACCGAATGGTTGGCATGGGCCCAGGCCAACGGTATCGCCGGCGAAGTGAGTGCCTTTATCCGCTTTCGCCCTGCCCTGCTGCACGCCTTCGATCCCCAGAAGGACGATAAAGCCTTTCCTACCCCCCGTTCCTGGGAATTCGTCTCCCGTATCATGAATCGGCGCCGCCGGATGATTCCCGACCTGGAGCTGGTCGCGGGTGTGGTTGGTGAGGGAGCGGCAGCGGAATTTTGCGGATTCTTGCGCATCTATCATAATCTGCCCGATCCGCAAGTACTTATCGACAACCCGGAAACGGCCCAGGTGCCCGATGACCCGGCCACCCTGTATGCGGTTTGCGAACTGCTTTCCGAGAAAACCAAACCGGACAATCTGTCTCAAATCATGACCTATGCCAAAAGGCTGCCCCCCGAGTTTTCGGTTTTGCTGGTAAGGGATGCGGCACGGGCCAACAGCGCCATCGTCGAAACACCGGATTTCAATGCCTGGGCAATAGAACATGCCGATGTCCTTTTGTGAAAACGGCTCCAAGAGAATGATCTTGGGCGGCGTTATCGGGCGTTGCAGCATCCTCGACGCAACTTTCCGCCCTTTGGCCTTGCCCCCAAAAGTTTCTTGAAGCCCCTGAAAAGCATGGATAACAACGCTCATAAAAAAGTCATCCGCGCCCGTGCGAGCCTGGTGCTGGATCATCCCTTTTTCGGCCATCTGGCCTTGCGCATGAAACTGAAGGAAGATTCTACTTGCGATACGGCCTGGTCGGACGGTCGAACCCTGGCCTACAACCCCTTTTACGTCAACATGCTTCCCGGCGACAAGCTCAAAGGGCTCATGGGCCACGTGGTCATGCATCCGGCCTGCCGCCACCATTTGCGCCGCAACGGCCGTGAAGCCGGGATGTGGAACATGGCCTGCGATTACGCCATCAACTGGATTCTGCTTGAAGCAGGGTTGAACCTTCCCGACGGATATCTGGACGATCCCGCGCTGAGGGGCAAAACCGCCGATGACATCTACCTCCATTTGAAGACGGAGCGTGATCGCCAGCGTGCCGACGACCAGAAGCGCACCGTCGAAAAGCAGTCCATGGAGGCCGGGGAAGAAGTGGATGCTCCCGAGATTACAGACCAGGACAACCGCATGCGGCGTGAAGGTGAATCCAAAAAAGGGGATGCGGATTCCATGGAGGCCGAAACCTTCGAATCCGATAGCCCTGATGAGGAACGGGAAACATTGGATCAGGGTGATCCGGGACGCTCCGGCGAAGTCCGTGATGCGCCCTCGGCCGAGGAGGATGCCGGTGGCATGGGTGAGGAGACGGCCGAAGAGAGCCAATGGCGCATCAACCTGGCCCAGGCCGCCTCCCGGGCCCGCTCCATGGGCGACCTGCCGGCCGGCCTGGCGCGTATGATCGCGTCGCTGCTCAGTCCCAAACTGAACTGGCGGGAATTGCTCCATCGCTTTATCCAGGCATCGGCGCGTTGCGATTACGCCTGGATGCCGCCCAACCGGCGCTATATCCACCAGAATCTTTACTTGCCGGCCATGCGCAGTACCGACCTGCCGGAAGTGGTGGTGGCCGTGGACACCTCCGGCAGCGTCTCGGCACATGAACTGGACCAGTTTGCCGCCGAATTGTCCGCCATCCTGGAAACATGCGCCGAAACCGTACACCTGCTTTACTGTGATACCCGGGTCGCCCGCGCCCGAACCGTTCAACGCCAGGATTTACCGCTGATCCTGGACCCCATCGGCGGCGGCGGTACCGACTTCCGGCCGGCCTACGACTGGGTGGCGCAGCAGGGAATCCACCCGTTGTGCATGATATACCTGACCGATCTGGCCTGCAACCGATTCCCTCCGGCACCGCCCTACCCGGTTTTGTGGGCCTGCACCGGCGAGGAAAGCACATCACCGCCGTTCGGGGAATGTATCTCGATCAATTGATGAGGAGAAGTAAATGAAAATCGAATGGACCATTCAAAAAAAGGCCGGTCATCTGCGCCCCAAATTACACTATACGATTACCCTGGAAACGTTCGAGACCAACCTGGCCGTGCCCATGGTTCGCATCACCAGCACGATCCCGAAGCCACCCGACGCCGGACAGCACTATGTTTGGCCAGGGACCAAGGAGTGCGGCAGGGAACAGCCCGTAGAAGTCTACGAATTATGTACCCCTTCCCACAAAACCGGCTATTGCCGGGAAATGCTGATGCTGCCCATGCGGTCGGAAAATGCGTATCCCGAAATCGAAGCGTCGTTCCGAAAATTGCGTGCGGCATACGAAAAAGTGCTTTTGGAAGCCTATGCCAACAGCGCCTTCGAAACCCATGGCAGCCTGGGGATGTCGACGGAAACCAAAAAGCATTTTGCACCGGCGGTGGCCGCCCAACGATTTTTGGCGTTGGTAGAAAAGGCATCTTGATATGTCCCCATGGGTGCATTCAACACCGGAACCATAGAAAGCCGTTTATTACCATTACCCCCAAAGAAAGGAAGCATCATGTTATACAAATGGCTGAACAGTCTGGATCGGAAAAAACCATTCCCCGAAGCATCGGCCCATTGTGATGTCCCCTGCGGGATTTACGACCCCATTGTGGCGCAGATCAGTGCGCTTACAGTGATCCGCATGGTGGACTTGATCGACGAACTTGCCAAAAAATCTGAGCTGACAGTGGCTGACCAGGCCAAACTTGTACGCTTTGTAGCCCAAAAGGAGGAGCACGCACTGAAAGTGAAAGAGGAGGTCGGCATCATCTGGGGGGACTATTTCAAACAACCCCAATTCGATCAGACCCCCAATGTTCCCGAACTGGTTCATTCCATCATGATGCAGGGCTCCAAATGCCGCCAGAATGTTGACCGATCCATGGCCTTGGAACTGCTCAACCTGGTCAACCAGTTCGCCGAGGCCTTTTGGCTGACCAAAGGTGTCACGACATATTCGGCGACATCTCCCTATCCGCCGGCCGAGAGTGTGATCTATCCAAAACTCGGATAGTGAGGACAAGGTCTTGTTCAGGATATTTCGTATACGCGGCGACAGCATGGTACCGACATTGAACGCAGGTGACTATGTGCTTGCGGCGACATGGTTGAGACGGCCACGGGTTCGTCAGCTCGTGGTCGTCGACCACCCCGTCTTCGGCATTGTCGTCAAACGTCTGGCAAGAAAAGATACCGACGGCTATTGGCTGGCCAGCGAGAATTCCTGCGGCGTTAGTTCCTCCGAGATGGGCGCGGTGGCCGGCAATCATATCATCGGGCGCGTTCTGTTTACCATTCGCCGGCCTGTTGCAAGAGAAAAAACAGTCCGTTTTTTTACAATCAATATTTTTTTTGATCACGGAATTTATCTCTGACCTAAAGTAGGCGATTTGTAAAAGAAAAGAGTCCTCTAAAATTGGATAACGTGTTATAATGTTTGTTAAAAACCGCCAAGTTTACAACAAGTACAAAC
>PDWJ01000497.1_pt1 | contig 57549 bp, 54 predicted proteins | sample 1430881 | NCBI WGS metagenome assembly PDWJ01 (sample SAMN01162460, study PRJNA174530) | Oral metagenome, whole genome shotgun sequencing project. | biome: Marine environment; feature: Marine mammal; material: Swab sample of the gingival sulcus; isolation source: swab sample of gingival sulcus...
CCAGCGAAGAAACCAGGCTTGAGATGTATCCCATGGATTATGAAGAGTTTTTGTGGGCAATAGATGATAATGTAACTATGAATTACATAAAAAAAGCCTTTGAAGAGAAAAAATATTTGGGAGATGATATAAATAGAAAATTAATGCGTGATTTTCGTCTGTATATGCTTGTAGGAGGCATGCCGCAAGCTGTAAGTGAATATATAGCTACTAAAAAATTTATTAATGTAGATATAGTCAAGCGTAATATTATTGAACTATATGAAGAAGATTTTAGAAAAATAGACCCTAGTGGCAAAGCTTCATTATTTTTTAAAAACATACCGGCCCAACTAAATTCAAAGGCTTCTCGGTATAAAGTTTCAAGTGTAGACGAACACAGCAGAGCGGGAAGAATATCCCAACTTCTTAAAGAGATGCTTGATTCAATGACTATAAATATAGCCTACCACACAAATGATCCCAATGTAGGCATGTCATTAAGTAAAGATTTAGATACATTTAAACTTTATTTGGCAGATACCGGACTATTCATCACCTTAGCTTTTATGGATAAGGATTTTACTGAAAATATAATCTATGAAAAACTTCTTAGTGATAAATTACCTGCCAATTTAGGATATGTATATGAAAACATGGTAGCTCAAATGTTAAAAACCTCTGGAAATGAACTATTCTATCATACATTTCATGGACAAAAGACAAAGAACAACAATGATACATCTAATAAATACGAAATTGACTTTCTGCTATCCAGAAAAAACAAGATAGTACCAATAGAAGTAAAATCATCCGGCTACAAAACACATAAATCATTAGATATGTTTATAGAAAAGTATTCTGGCAGGCTGTCTGACAAATATTTAATTTACTCAAAAGACTATAAAAAGGATAAGGATATAACACTTCTACCTGTTTATATGACAGCATTTTTGTAAAAGATATTTAGTTGTTTATATTCCGTTACCGCCTGTTTCAACTTACAGATAGATTCTTTCTGTTCCTTTTAAAACTTGCAGGCTCCATATATTTGAAGTAAACTCATGATATATTCAGGGTTAATTATATCATATATATCTGCGGGGGAAATGCTTTAAGGAGACAGTAAAAAATGAGTAATACTATTAAATGCGATATGGCAGTTCTTGGCAGCGGTCCGGGAGGTTACACAGCGGCTTTCAGGGCCGCAGATCTCGGCAAGCAGGTAGTTCTTATCGAAAAGCATAAAACAATAGGCGGAGTATGTCTCAATGTTGGCTGTATTCCTTCAAAAACCCTGCTCCATGCTTCTGAGGTAATTTCTGAGGTAAAAGAAGCAGCCGCCTACGGCCTTAAATATGCCGAACCCGAAATTGATATTGATAAGCTTAGAAATAAAAAAAATGATGTTGTAGCAAAGCTAACAGGGGGACTTGGCTCTCTGGCAAAAGCCCGTAAGGTACAAATAATAGAAGGAATAGGCAAATTCAGAAACAGCCGCGAAATAACCGTAAGTAGCACAAATAACCCTGCAGACGAAACAATAATCAGTTTTGAGCATGCCGTTATTGCTGTAGGCTCCCGGCCTGTAACCCTGCCCTTTCTTCCCCTGAATGATGACAGGATCTGGAATTCTACAGATGCGCTTAATATTCCGTTCATCCCCAGGCATCTCGCAGTACTCGGGGGAGGAATAATCGGGCTTGAAATGGCCGAGGTATATGCCTCACTTGGCTCAAAGATCACGATTATAGAAATGATGAATCAAATCATCCCCCCCGCGGATGCTGACATGGTAAGAAATCTTGCAGCAAGGCTGAAAAAAGAATACGAGGGGGTCTACACATCAACAAGGGTCACCTCTGTTGAAGCAAAAAAGGAAGGCTTGACCATCGTAATGGAAGGCGAAAAAGCTCCCGAAGCAATTCAGGCTGATGCTCTTCTGACGGCTGTGGGAAGACGGCCGATGGGGAAGGATATTGGCGCTGAAGAGATTGGAATAACTGTAGATGAACATGGATTTATCAAGGTAGATTCGCAATTACGTACAAGCCTTCCGCATATCTTTGCAGTCGGGGATGTAACAGGAAACCCAATGCTTGCACACAAAGCCGTGCATGAGGGGAAAACTGCCGCTGAGGTTATTTCCGGAATGAAAAGTGCTTTTGCCCCGATGACAATACCCTCAGTAGCCTATACAAACCCGGAGATTGCATGGGCCGGATATACTGAAAAACAGGCAAAGGAAGAAGGAATCCCCTATGAGAAGGGAGTTTTCCCATGGGCAGCAAGCGGAAGGGCTCTTTCTGCCGGAAAAACAGCTGGAAGCACAAAGGCCCTGTTTCACAAAGAAACAGGAAGGCTTATAGGTCTTGGAATAAACGGAGCCCGGGCCGAAGATCTGCTGGCTGAAGGAGTTCTTGCAATGGAGATGGGGGCAGATGCGAAAGATATTGCGTCATCCATTCATGCCCATCCGACATTTTCAGAAACCCTGGCCTTTGCCGCGGAGATGGCCAATGGCACTATAACAGATGCCTTGCCGCCGAAAAAAAGTGATAGCCGAAAAAAGTGATAAAAGAACCATTGGGTTCTATAATAAAACTACGCTTCAATGCGGGATAAGGAGAAAAGTATGAGAAATACAGTATTAGTAGTTTTGGTTCTATCGATGTTCATTATTATCGGTTGTACAACAACTGATAATAGTACAAGGGATCTCGAATATAAGGAAATGCCGATAACAATTGCAGGTGAATTCTATGATATTCCAGCGATCCTTGCCCTTCCGGTTACAGATGATCCTGTTCCGGTTGTTCTAATGCTCCATGGAACAGGGAGCCAAAAAAATGAGGCAGGAGACGGATATAAAATGCTTGCGCCTAAGCTTGCAAAAAAAGGGATAGCCAGTGTCAGATTCGACTTCCCCGGCTCCGGAGACAGTAAAGCCAGCTATAAGATCTATTCTAATACAACAGCAATTAGAGATTCTATTGATGTATTAGATGCTGTAAGCAAATATAAAGAAATAGACGGCAATAAAGCAGGTATCCTCGGCTGGAGTCAGGGCGGTACCGATGCGCTGTTGGCAGCAGGAGATACAAACAGGTTTAAGAGTGTCGCTACATGGGCGGGAGCTCTTCATCTAGGACATATAGCAACCAGGGAAATGAGAGCAGAGGCAAAGAAAAAAGGATTTGCGTTACTTGAGTTTGAATGGAGACCGCCTCTAGAGCTGAGTCAGGAATGGATTGAAGAAGCAGATAGTATGGACGTACTTGAATACGCTGCAAAAATAAAAGCGCCAATAGGCTCCTTCCATGGAGCAGATGATAATGTTGTCCCTGTTGAAGACAGCCGGAAAGTTCAGGATGTATCAACAAATGATAAAAGCAGGATGTTTATTATCAATGGAACAGGCCATGTCTTCGGAATATTCAGCGGCTCATTAGACAAATACGAAGAATTAAGCAATAAAACAGTAAGATGGTTTGTTGATACATTGAAATAAATTTTAAACATTGAAGAATCCGTTAATTGGGTTTAAGATAAATTTATATATTAAAAAGAGGAGAAACACAAAAATGAAAAGAAAATTATTACTTATCCTGCTTATTCTTTTTACAGCTTTGGTTCCGATGTTTGCAGGCGGAGATCAGGAAGGAAAAGAATCAACAGATTCTGTTTCTTTCGATTTCTGGACAACAGAAACACAGTCTGATCGAATGGCAACAATACAGGTGCTGATCGATACCTATATGGCACTTTATCCCAATGTATCGATAAACCTGGTTGCAGTCGATGAAAATGACCTTGCAACAAATGTTCAGACATCATCGGCCGCAGGTAACCTTCCAGCAATATTTGAAAGCCCGGCAGAAACAGCTGTTGCCTTCGGTGTTGAGGGCATACTTGATATAGACAGTGTAACAAAACTCATTAAAAAAATCGGAGAAGACAGATTCTACAGAGGTCCTCTGGATATCCTCCAGACAAGCGATAAAACCGGCTACTATGCGCTTCCGTATCACGGATGGGTACAGGGAATATGGTACCGTGCGGACTGGTTTGAAGAAGCAGGCCTTGAGCCTCCGACAACATGGGAAGCAGCACTTAAGGCAGCTGAATACTTCTATAAACCGGAAATAAATCAATACGGTATTCTTGTCGGAACAAAACCGGAAGCATATGCTGAACAATGTTTCACTCCCATAGCAATGTCTAATAATGCTGCCATGTTTGATAAGGATGGAAACCTCGTATTTAATTCGCCGGAAATGAAAGAGGCTGTTAAATACTATGCCGAGCTTGCAAAATATAATCCTCCTGGCCCCCAGACATGGAGAGCAAGGGATTATTACATGCAGGGAAAACTTGCAATGTTTTTCTATTCAACCTATATAATGGATGACCTTGCCCTTGCTGAGGTTGCTGCAGGGTCACTTACATCTGAAAACTTTGCTGATCTCAAGGGCTCAGGGTTTGATCCTGAACTTGTAGATAAAACAAGACTGGCTCCGATAATGACCAAGCAGTCACCTGCCGGATACGGAACTGTTGTAGCCCTCGGACTATTCAAACAGGATGATCCTGCCGTAACAAAGGCAGCAGAAAAATTCATTCAGTACCTCTATACCCAGAATGCATATATCACATTCCTGCATATGGCTCCGGGCGGAATGAATCCGATGCTGAAAGAAATTTCTACAAACCCCAGATTCCAGAATGATCCCAAGGGTATTTTCAAACATTACGGCCCCGAAAAAATGGCCGAAATAATTGACGGTCTGGATAAAATTGAAACATTCAGCATTGTTGAAGGAAACAGAATGGAAGCTGCCAGTGTCATAACTGCAAACCAGATAATACCGCAGATGATTTATAAAATCACTCAGGAAAATATGGATGTCGATTCTGCAATGAATTGGGCAGAAAAGGAAATGAAAAAACTTATTAAATAATAAACATATAAACCGTATCCGGCTATTACCGGATACGGTTTCTGGAGAATGGGGGGAAATGAATCCGGTTAGTACAATCAAAAGCGGCCAGTTAAATCTTAGGCAGCGTGAAAATATTCTGGGCTGGTTACTTATCCTCCCCGCGGCAATTATTGTCTTTTCTCTAATACTCTATCCAATCTTCTATAATATCTATCTTAGCTTCTTCGATGTAAATCTTGAAGGAGGCAATACCTATTTAGGTCTGGATAATTATATCTCTTTTTTAAAAGACATTAGCTTCTGGAAGTCGGTTCTTACAACTTTCATCTATGTAGCCTTCACTACATTGGGAACAACTGTTGTCGGTATAGGTGTAGCACTTGTGATGAACAAAAAGTTTCCGATGAGAGGACTTGTCAGAAGTCTGATCCTTCTTCCTTATATAGCACCTGTAATATCAGTCGTGTATTCATGGCGTTTTATTTTTGATCCTGTTAACGGGATTTTCATGGATATAACAATGGAAAAACTAGGGCTGTTTACCGAGAGGTTCAACTTAATAGGACAGCCTCAGGCAGCCCTCTGGGTAGCCATAATTTTCAGTATATGGAAGGGTTTTCCATTCTCATATCTAATGATTCTCGCAAGACTTCAGGCAATTGATTCAACGCTCTATGAGGCGGCTGAGATAGATGGTGCCAGCAGCTGGCAGAAATTCAAAGGTATTACAATGCCTGAAATTTACTTCGTTGTAAGTGCAATAGTACTGCTTAGGCTGATATGGAATTTCAATAAATTTGAAGAGATCTTCCTGCTTACCGAGAATGTTAGAGTATTATCTATTTACACATATTTCAAAGCCTTCACCGGTTCAATGGAGATGGGCCAGGGAGCCTCTTTGGCTGTTATACAGTTTTTGCTTCTTATAGGTTTCATTCTTTTCTATGTTAAGAGGGTACTTAAATGGTAAAAAAAAGAGGGCCGCTAAGAGCTATAGGATTCTTGCTTATTGTTCTGTTAATTGTATTCTTTGCGGTCTTTCCGTTTATACAAATGCTTTCAACATCACTAAAGTATCAATGGGATTGGGGTAATCCTTCGTTGATACCTACACAGATTAATCTGGAAGCCTATAAAGAACTTTTAAATATCGGACAGGCTGAAAAAAATCTTCCAGAATCCATCAAGATCCTACTTGAAGAGTCTCCGGATCTTACAAAAGAACAGAAAAAAGCAATCATCGCTAAATATAAAGATACTGGAAGCGTTTTTCCATTTATGACATTTATGCGTAATTCACTTGCATTTGCACTCACAGCCTCATTTATCTCATTGATGATTGCCATCCTGGGCTCATACTCTTTCAGCAGGTTGAGGTTCACAGGAAGAGCTGTCATTCAGAGAGGGGTATTGTTTGTTTACATGCTAGGAGGCATAGTCCTTCTTATTCCGCTATACAAATTATTTGTTAACCTGGGTACCCTTGAAACCAAAACAGGGACATTCATTTCATTGATTATAATCTATATGGTACAAACACTTCCGGTATCACTCTATATGCTTGGTAACTACTTCAGAACAATTCCATTCTCAATTGAAGAAGCGGCAATGATTGAGGGGGCAAGCAGGTTTTCAACGATTTGGAAGATAATTGTGCCGCTTTCGTTTTCGGCCATCGTTACCGTATTTGTATATTCTTTTATGATTGCGTGGAACGAATACCTTTTTGCGTCAGTTTTTCTAAGAGGCTGGAATTCACTTCAGACACTCCCAATTGGGCTGCGTCAGCTGTATTTTTCTAAAAACGCAATTTGGGACAGGATAATGGCAGGCTCAATGCTTACCGCCGTTCCTGTAATAGTATTGTTCATGATCATACAGAAAAATCTGGTAGGCGGTTTATCACAGGGCGGGGTAAAAGAATAAACTTTTACTTTACATCCGCCGTTTTTTGATAAGGGTTCTAATCTGTCTTATCCTGTTAGGGTGAATAAAAATAATTACAGCACCGCCTATAATATTTCCAAGGGTTACAGGCAGAATATTACCCCAGATTGAAAGATGTTCCGCAAAATCGGCTCCCTCAACAAATAACCCTATAGGGATCAAAAACATATTTGCAACGCAGTGTTCAAAACCTATAGCAACAAATGCCATAACAGGGAAAATACAGCATAGCATTTTAGAGATAATATCCTTTGCCATCGCCGACATAATAACCGCAAGAATAACCAAAATATTACAGAAAATTCCCCTGATAAGCGCGGCACTGAACGGCAGGGCAAGCTTCCCGGCGGCAACCGCAACAGCAAGCCGCCCTATTCCGGCGACCTCTTCAACCCCTCCAAGCAGGCTGACAGGCTGTCCGAAAAGACCGGAACGATAAACAAGCCATGTGTAGATAATTGAACCTATAAAGTTGCCAACATAAACAAAGAGCCAGTTTCTGATAAGCTTATTTAAACGGTAATGACCTGTCACCGCACCTACAAGCATTATGATATTACCTGTAAAAAGCTCAGCACCGGCGATGACAACAAGAATAAGCCCAACTGAAAATACCGCACCGCCTGCAATCTTTCCCATACCTTCATTCAGTGCAACAAGAAAGAGATGGCCTCCTACACTTATGTAGAGTCCGGCCAGGATGCCCAGGAGCAATAGCTGGTGCGGTTTTGAGTTAGCCTTCTTTTCGCCGAGCTTTGATATTGATTTACTCAACTCGGGGTAAGAAAGTTTTGGATCATAACTCTTGGAAGCTTCCATTAGGGTGTCCTGTTATCTCTATATCCATGGGGGTTCATAGACTGCCACTTCCAGGCAGAGCCGACCATTTCTTCCAAACCAAGCTCCGCCTGCCAGCCCATCTCTGCTATAGCCTTTCGGGGATCTGCAAAAACCTCGGCAATATCACCATCACGCCTCGGCCCTATCTCGTATGGTATTTCATGACCGCAGACCTTTCCAAAGGCTTCTATCATTTCAAGAACTGAATAGCCCTTTCCGGTACCTATATTAAAAACGTGAACACCATTTTTATTTTCAATATACTGCAGCGCCTTAACATGTGCCCTTGCCAGATCAACAACATGTATATAATCACGAACACCTGTTCCATCAGGTGTCGGCCAATCATTTCCAAAAACAACGACCTTTTCTCTTATGCCGGCAGCCACCTGACTTACAAAGGGCAGCAGATTATTCGGATATTCCGGATCTTCTCCAAGCAGCCCTGAGTCATGGGCTCCTACAGGGTTGAAATATCTCAGGATAACAACATTCCAATCTTCGGCAGCTGCAGTATCCATAAGGATCTGTTCCATCATCACCTTTGTATGGCCATAGGGGTTGGCGGCACCTATTGATGCAGACTCATCAACCGGACATTTCTCTGGATCTCCATATACTGTTGCTGAAGAGCTGAATACAATATTTTTAATACCAAAATTACGCATAACCTTGTATAAAACAAGAGAGCCTGAGATATTATTTTCATAATACTCAAGGGGCTTCAAAACCGACTCACCCACAGCCTTAAGTGCAGCAAAGTGAATTACTCCATGGATATCACCCTCTTTTATGAATATGTTTTCAAGGGCTTGTTCATCCCTTATATCATTTTCATAGAAACGAATTTTGCATCCGGACAGTTTTTCAACCCTGTTTACAGCCTCCCGGCTTGAGTTACAAAGATTATCTACAATCACAAGCTCATAACCGCTGCTTAAACACTCAAGATTAGTATGTGAGGCTATATAACCTGCGCCGCCGGTTATTAATAATTTTTTCATAAAACTACTCCCAGAGAGAAGAAGGATATATCCCTGCCTCCACCATTTTACCAATAGCCGCAACAATTTCCGGCTTATCTTCCTTATAAGTAACCCCATGCCACTCAGAATCCGTTTCAAGAACACTTACCTCAAGAGACTCTTCAGTTATCAGGGTATTTACTATTAAAGGAATATAAAACTCCGACTTTAACTCCGTTCCATGATTCTTCAAAAAGCGTTTAAAATATTCCTCAGCGTACTTGAATATAGTGGGACTGAAAGCCCACATATTCATTGAAACAATAGTATTATCAGATAGATCACTCATTTTATCAGATATAATACCGCCATCATCAGCACGGCATATTCCATGTGTTTCTTCAACATCTACAAGCTTTGAATTCTCATTCGTAGAGCAAACGCCGCGTGAAACTGTTCCATTAACTGAAAGCGTATTTTTGAGATAGAATCCGCAAAGCGCGGCAGACATTTCTCCGGCTTCAGCCTTATCAAGATATTCAGCTGTTTTTATAAATGAGTCACGGCCATAAAAATCATCAGCATTTATGATTATAAAAGGATCCGATGTTACGGGGGCAGCAGTAAGCATTGCATGCCCTGTTCCCCATGGCTTAGAGCGTTCTTCCGGCACAGAAAAGCCTTCCGGTATATCTGAAAGCTTCTGATAAACATATTCAACAGTAATTCGGCCTTCAAACATGGAGCCGATCTTCTGTTTGAACACATCCGCAAAATCTTCCCTGATTATGAACACAATCTTTGTAAACCCGGCCTGAATTGCGTCATATACCGAGTAATCGATAATTGTCTCACCTGAGGGGCCTACCTGATCAAGCTGCTTAAGGCCTCCATAACGCGACCCCATACCAGCGGCCATAATTACTACCGTCTTATCCATATTCTATGCTCCTGATTTCATATTACTCTAAAAATATATAAAAAAAAAGGCTGTTTATAAATTATAAATAATTTAAACAAATTAGATGTGCCATTATCTGGTGTTCTTTTTTACAACAAGATATAAAAAATATGGTGATCCGATAAGTGCAACGACAATTCCTGTTGGAAGCCCTTCTGGCAAAAATATACTTCTTCCAATTATATCTGCAGACATTAGAAATATTGCACCAATAATGAGGCTCCCTATAAGAAAGTTCTTGTGTCTTGGTCCATACAATTTTTTTGAAATATGAGGAATTATCAAACCGACAAAGGATATAGAACCTGCAACTGATACTACTATTGCGGCCAAGGCAACAGAAAGAATAATCAAATAGCGTCTTTCCTTTTTAAGATTAGTTCCCAAACTGGTCGAAGTAATATCATCAAAGCTTAATATGTCCAGTGTCCTTACTTTTAATAATATTAATAGTGATATTATAGCGACCAATATTACGCAAACAAATACAAAAGACCATGTGTCACCCCAGATATTACCACTTAACCATCTGTAAATGAATTGAACATCTCCTCGATCAGCTGATGAAATAAAAAGGATCATTGCCCCTGAAAGAGAAATAGCACTCCCGACCCCTACAAGTACCAGTTTATCAACATTAAGATTCTTATCTTTTTCAAGAGAGATGACATAGGTTATTCCAAAAGTTGCCAGAGCACTTATCATACCTATTGTAGGAAGAGCAAAAATAATATTTTTACTATTTATATCTGCATATAGATATATCAAAGTAACACCCAAGCCTGCCCCGGAATTTATTCCAAGAATCCCTGGATCAGCTAGATCATTCCTTGTAAGGGTTTGTAAAACACTTCCACTCAATGCCAAAGCTGCCCCCATAATAATTGTGATTAACAATTTTGGCATTCTTATTGTGTATACAAGGAAATAATTTTTTTTGGTGCCCATTCCAATAAGAGCCTTAAAGACATCTAATATTTCTATCTTTATAAATCCTACACTGATTCCAAAAATGAAAATGCAAAATAAAATAATTAGCCATACTATATAGGAAGTAGTTCTATTTCTGAACTTATTGAGCAAATGAAGCTCCTCTTTTTTTAACTATATATAAGAACACGGGATAACTGCTAACTGCCATTATTGATGAAATGGGAGTTTCATATGGTAGATTAATTATTCTTGCAACTAAATCAGTTAATATTAAAAATATTGCACCAACTATTAATGAAAATGGAACTATATTTTTGTAATCAGATCCAATAATTTTTCTAACCAAATGCGGAATCACTAATCCTGCAAAAACAATACTCCCGGCTAATGCAATTGCTGCTCCTGTCAAGAATGTAACTAAAAAAAAGAATAATATCTTCAAACTTAATACATTTTCTCCAAGTCCAGTAGCTAATTCTTCACCCAAACTCAATACGGTAAGCTTTCCGGAAAAAAGCACTGCAAATATCAGACAGATAAATACTATCGGGAATATAATAAAAATCTCTTTGAATGTTACCCCGATTAATCCGTTGCTTGCCCAGAGAGTCATTTGTTTTGTAGTAGTTGAATGCAAAGCGATTGAGTCAGAAACAGCATATAATAGTGTTGAGACTGCGGTGCCTGCCAATATCGTTTTATTGTTACTTAAACCATGTTTACCAGACAAACTGATAACAAAAACTAAAAGTGCAGATAAAACACTTCCAATAAGGCAGGCCAGCAATGCCCCATACACATTAATATTTTTAAAAATCACCAGAGACAACGAAAGCGCTGCACTTGCCCCCCCAGAGAGCCCAAATAAACTGGGGCTGGCTAAAGGGTTTTGAGTCATCCCCTGCATGAAAGCTCCAGCTACAGCCAGAGCCATACCAACAATAGCTGCGGCAACTATTCTTGGAAATCTTATTTCTTTCAAAATAAGGGTGTTGGCATTTTCTCCTCTACCGAAAATAAACATAATTAAATCAGAATAGGGAATATCTGCGGCCCCAAATTTCAGGGCCAGCAGAAAAGAAAATACCAAAATTATTACTAATATTAGTAATATAGGCTTTTTTTTATTCATTTAGGAAAAAATTCCTGATTACCTTTAACTGATTTTCAAGTGTAATAGGATCTGTCATATAAAAAGATTCAGCAGGAATTTCTAAAACTTGACTATTTTTAACAGCCTCAATATTTTTCCATGTTTCAGTATCAAGGAATGAAGTATTTGAACCTTCAAATTTACTCAAGATCATAAGATCAGCACTATACTTGGGAATAACCTCAGTCGATATTGCATAGTAGCCTTCTTTGAGAGCAACTTCCTTTACACTCTCTGGCATTTGTAAACCCATTTCCTGATATACAAGCTGAGTACCTCTACCCCAGTTATCTCCATAAAGGTAGATACTATCTCCAAAAGCTTCAATTACAGAAATAGTTACATCTTCCCCATACTTAGCCTTTATCTGCTCTCCAACAGCTCTTACTTTATTTTTAAAATTCTTAACCCAAGACTTTGCTTCATCTTCTTTTCCAAAAACTTTTCCTACCTCAACTATGGTATCTAAATAACTTAACTTGCCATAAGAAAATTGAACCGTAGGTGCAATTGAAGATAATTCTTCAATTTTTTTATTTGTACCTGTTGTAATTATCAGGTCAGGATTTAAAGACATAACCTGTTCAACACTTTCAGGATCCACCTGAAGTGAATTTTCCATATATTCTGCAAATAATGGATTAACAGACGTCCATTTCTCATGCCCAACAACATCTCCATATAATTTGAAGATGGAACCAGCTACAAAGGCATTTAGAACAACAACACGCTGCGGGTTTTTGGGCAGTTCAATATCGCCAAGCTCTGATGAATACACAAAAGTCTTGTCAATATCTTCATTTATTGAACTTTCTTGCTGCCCTCCTCCCATAACAGGAAATGCAATACAACCAATGATAAATAAGATAAAAAATCTTTTTTTCATAAAAACTCCTTAGTTTTAATTTTATTAATATTTCAATAGATCAAATGAGCTACAGATTGGTTTATTTATACGTTTATCAATTATTATTTCCGCATTAATATGAAATATTTCTTCTAAAACTTCTTTTGTTATTACTTGCTTACTGGTTCCTTCACAAATTATTTCACCCTCTTTTAATGCAATTAAATAGTCACTATATCGTGAAGCTTGATTCAAATCATGAATAACCATCACTATAGTTTTGTTATGTTTTAGTTTAAGGTTATTCAAAATTTCAAGAATCTCCAACTGATGCGCAATATCAAGATAAGTGGTGGGTTCATCTAAAAAAATAATATCGGTATCTTGTGCAAGGCATAAGGCCACCCAAACTCTTTGCTTTTGCCCACCACTCAAAGTATTCATAAATCGTTTTTTATATTGGGTGGTATTGGTTGCCTCCATTGCCCAATTTATTTTTTCATAATCTTCTTTTTTATAAGATTTAAAACCTGATGTATAAGGGTTGCGCCCGTAAGCAACCAATTCCTCAACCCTTAACCCCTGAGTTGTATCAGGTTTCTGCGGCAGCATTGAAAGAATTTGAGCCAATTTTTTTCTGGAATATTCCTGAATATTTTTGCAATCAATGGTTACGGTACCTCTATATGTAATAATACCTGATAAAGCTTTTAATAACGTTGATTTTCCACATCCATTTGGCCCAATAATTGATGTAGTTTTATTTAATGGTATTGTAACATTTAGAGCATTTATTATCCTCGAATCACCATAGTTTACATCAATTGAATTAGCTTTGATTCCCATCATAATACGGGCGTTATTATATTAGGCTTATTTAAATTAGTCAACCTTAGTTAAATAGCTGAATTAATCTACCTCTTCACAAAATTTCACCGATATATAGCATGCCCCACAAAAAACCCCTTCAGGAAGTTCCGGAAGGGGTTTTTCAATTACCGGAAAAACCGGTTTTATCTCTTTTGTCTTTTTTTCTTCTTTTTTCTTTCAAGTTTCGGAATCTCTACAACATTTGCAGAACTTCCTTTTTCCTCAGTATCAGGTTTTTCCTCAGCCTTCTTTGCGGCAATCTGGTTACCGTACTTCAGATTGTCCTTTGCAAGCTTCTTGCTTCTCTTCATATTAATCCAGCCGAGAAGAACAGGCGATGCAATGAAGATTGAAGAATAAGTACCGATTACTACACCAACTATCATGGCCAGGGCAAAATCCCTAATCTGTCCGGTAGCAAAGATGTAGATTGCAAGAACAGCAAGCAGGGTCGTAATCGATGTAATGAGCGTTCTACTTAATGACTTGGTAATACTCATATTGATAATGGTCTTCAGATCAGAATCACGCATCAGCTGACGGTTTTCTCTTATACGGTCAAAAACAACGATTGTATCGTTGAGTGAGTAACCGACTATTGTAAGAACCGCCGCGACAGTCGCGGTTACAACCTCCATCTGAGTAACGCCTATAAAACCAAGCATAAGAAGAACGTCATGTGCAAGCGCTATAATTGCCGCAACTGCGAATGAAAGCTCGAATCTAATCCATATATACAGAAGAATCAGAGCAAGTGCCAGACCGACAAGCATTATAACAGACCGGCCTAACGCGGCAGAGAAACGGGGGCCGACATAATCGGACTGTTTAACTATAACAGAGCCTGTTCCATATTCAGCTTCAAGAATATCAAAAACAGACGCAGCGGCAGTCTCGCTGAAGTCTTTGGAACCGTCATCCTCAAGCCTAATCAGGAACTCCTGTGAATCAGCATTTCCTACAATCTGAATCTGAGGTTTTCCAAGCCTGGAAAGCTTACCTCTTACTTCTTCAATAGAAATATATGAACCCGAACCGGCCTTTGTATAATTAACAACGGCATTACCCTCACTAAGATCAATAAGATAAGCAAGCGAAAGGATTTTATCAGCCGGAGCATCCGGAACGATTAGATTAACAGTTAAGGACGGTATCTCCGCCATTGCATTCACCAACTCTGATGCTGTGTCATAATCAGAAAGGATGTATGAATATGATTCAGTCTTACCGTCTTTGGTAAAGACATCAACCGAGACTTCACCGTTAAGAATATTAAAACGTGCTTCCTCTTCACCTATATAGGCAGCCTCCATTACAACCGGGGCTATCTGGATTCTCTGACTAAGTCCTGACTGAAAATCTATTCCAAGATTCCAGCCGCCCATTACTACAGTTCCGGCAATTCCGCCTACTATAGCAATAATTGAAACGGCGAACATAATAAATCTGATTTTGGTAAAATTTATAACCCTCTTCATTTATTTCACCCTCCAGCCGATACTCAGCTTCTTAATACGAAGCTGCTGAGTACCGAAATCAAAAAGCAGCCTTGAAACGAAAAGAGAAGTAAACATTGACGAAACAATACCTACCGCAAGGGTGTAAGCGAATCCCTGAACAGGACCGGTTCCGATCTGGGAAAGGAACAATGCCGCAATAAGGGTTGTAAGGTTTGCATCCATGATTGTCCAGAATGCCTTTCCAAAACCGGCTTTTATTGAAGCATCAACCGACTTTCCTAATCTGTATTCTTCTTTTATTCTCTCAAAAATAATTACATTCGCATCAACGGCCATACCCACAGTAAGGATAAGTCCCGCAATACTTGTAAGCGTCAGGGTAAGATTGAAAACCGACAGAATTGCAATAATAAAAAACAGGTTCAATGCAAGCGCGATATCAGCAATAAGACCGGCACCCACGTAATAAATAAGCATGAAGACAATAACAAGAAGGAATCCGATTGTAATCGCTCTGAGACCTTCCTGAATAGAGTCCTCACCAAGTGAAGCACCTACCGACTGCTGGTTAACCACGTTAAGATCCACAGGCATTGCCGCTGTTCGAAGAACCAGAGCAAGATCGTTAGCTTCCTTTCTTTCAAACCCGGACATTCTTACACTTGAACGTATGGCTTCTGATATTCTTGCTCCGGCCTTTATCTTGTCATCAAGAACAATAGCAAGGGTTTCTCCGACATGTGAAGATGTAAGCTGATAGAATATCTCTCCGCCCTCCCTGTCGAGGGTAAAATTTATAACAGGACGGCCGGTAACGGGATCTGAGCCAACCTGTGCATTAACAATGTGAACACCGTCAAGACCGGGTTCTTCATAAATGACCATATCTTTCTGATACTGATCAACCCCGTATGAGTCCTTTGTGTAAAATCCTCTTACAACAAGACCGGCATCAAGAACCTCATCATCAAGAGGCCTGCCGTCATCATCAAGAAGCTTACCTGCATTGGAGGCCTTATAGCTGTTCCAGGCAGATGTTCCCTCGCTGTTTACAATATGAAAATTAAGACTGCCCTTTCCGTTAAGAAACGAATTGACCCTGTCCGGATCTGCGGCACCGGGGATTTCTATTGCTATCTCGGTATTTCCCTGCTTTCTAATCTGAGGTTCGGTAACACCGAATTTATCAATTCTGTTGTTAAGAATCTCGATTGCCTGATTAACAGCAGAAGACTGCTCATCGGCTGTAGGAGTATGGTTAAGTCTTTTTGCAAGGCTTTCCATATCTGCTTCAAGAAGAATACTCATTCCTCCTGAAAGATCCAGACCGAGCTGAAGGACATTTTCTCTATCCTCTTTATAACCCAGCAGCAAGTCAGCGTAATGGGTTTCGATAGTTCTTAAAGCCTTGTCTCTGTTATTAAATGCCGCCAAAACATCCTTGACAGTGAATTGAGAAGGAATATCCTTGTCTTCAATCTCATACTGGTCTTTTACGTAGTCTACCAGAAAATCATATTTTGCAGAAATAACTGATTCAGGATCCTTTAAGGCCAATGCCTGGAGTTCTTCCAGATCATTTTCAGCCATAGTCACTGAATATTCTCTAATCTGTTCTCTTGATGCGGCGGAGAGGTCTTTCATATCCTGGGGTACATTAAAATACCAGTTATAAGTAGGCCATAAAAAAACTCCGCAGACAATAACAACAACAAGAACAACCAATAATCTTCCACGTTTGTTCATTATATATCTCCGAATATGGAATATTTTGTGTATCGAATTAAAATCGACTGATTAATCTTCTTTGCTTTCTTCAGCAGGCTTTTCAGAAACCTTTTCTGTTTTCTGAGGTTCAGAACTTACTTCGAGAACTTCTCCGATTGCGCTCTTAAGAAACTCAAGCTTTGTATTATCATCAACCTTTACAACAACTGTGTCATCGTTTACCTTCTGAACAACACCGCGAATACCGCCTATAGACTGAATTCTGTCGCCCTTTTTAAGCGCTGCAAGCATGTTTTTTGTCTGTTTCTGCTTCTTGTTCTGCGGTCTTATTATAAGAAAATAAAAAATCGCAATTACAGCACCGAATGTGATTACGGTAGTGGTCATTGAACCGCCGCCGCCAAACTGCATTAAGGGCATAGAACCCATGATTACATTCATCAAAACCATCCTTATTATTAATATATTCGGATAAAAATAACACTTTTAAGTGTCTATAGTCAAGGCAGACAGCCGTGACTATTCCCATGGGAACAAATAATCAAGACCCCACCTGTCCCTCATTTCAACCATCTGATTCTGCAATACCTTTGGAACAGGACAGCCGTGATCCTTCCGGTACTGCCATGCTATATATTCTTTTTCGCCGGCGGTATAGATTCTTTCTTCACCCTCAGCCAGTTCCGAGTTTCTCAGCTCACGCATAATAGATCCCGCAATCTTTTTAAACAGCTCAAGCCCCAGAAATGCTTCAGTATTTATTGCTATGAAAAAATGTCCGAGAGGATATGGAATCCTGTTTCCATCCTCATCAAATCCGTTAAGATCCTTAAGAAATGAACCGCCCTGCAGTGCCGCGGAAAGAACTTCTACAATGGTTGCATAACCGAAGCCCTTATAGCCCGCGGTAGTTTCACCAAGCCCTCCAACAGGAGCAAGCGCGGCCCTTCCCTTGGTCAGATCTACAAGTATTTGATCGGTATCAGTGCGGGTTTTTCCGTCACGGCCTATAACCCATCCGGGAGGCAGTTCTTTGCCGGCCCTGCTGTACATTTCAATCTTGCCGCGCTGCGAAACCGATGTGGCGCAGTCAAGCACAAAGGGGAACTCTTCATCAGTTGGAAAACCAACCGTCAGCGGGTTTGTTCCGAGCATGTTTTCAACACCGAAGGTCGGAGCAATTGAGGGCCGGGCGTTGGTTCCCGTTATACCGATCATTCCCTCTTTAACAGCCATAAGAGAATAGTAGCCGGCTATACCGTAATGGGTTGAGTTTCTAACCGCAACCATGCCCATTCCGTGCTCTTTTGCCTTATCAATAGCCATTTGCATAGCCTGCTTAGAGACCACATGCCCCATACCGTTATTACCGTCAAGAACCGCGGTCGTTGCGGTTTCCTTAACCAAATCAATCTTTGTTACCGGGTTTAATATCCCCCAGTCTATCCTGTCTATGTAGATGGGCTTAAGCCTTCCTATTCCATGTGAATCAATGCCTCTCTTGTCTGATTCAATGAGAACATCCGAAACTATTTTTGCGTCATCTTCCGGCACGCCGCTTTTAATAAGGCATTCCCTCATGAAACCCTCAAGAACATCAAACTCTATCCACTCACATTCTTTATACTGATCCTGATATGCCATATTTTTCTCCCTCTCTGATTAATAGTAGCAGGCTTATGACTGCCCGTAAAGATTATTGGTTTTTTTAGCTGAAATCTGCTGAAAAAAGTCGTTACCCTTGTCATCAATAATAATAAAGGCCGGAAAGTCTTTTACAGTAATAATATAAACCGCCTCCATCCCAAGCTCGGGGTATTCTATCAGTCTTACATCCGTAATACAATCACGTCCGAGAAAGGCCGCGGCCCCGCCTATTGATCCGAGGAAAAACCCGCCGTGCTCACGGCACGAATCAACAACAGTACTGGAGCGGTTTCCCTTCGCAAGCATAACCAGGGATCCGCCTTCTTTTTGAAATAACGGAACATATGGATCCATCCTGCCGGCAGTTGTCGGCCCGAATGAGCCTGAAGCATAACCCTCAGGGGTTTTTGCCGGCCCGGCGTAATAGACAATATGATCTTTCATATAAGAAGGAAGCCCCTCTCCATTCTCAAGCCTCCGGGCTATTCTGGCATGCGCAATATCTCTGGCAACAACAATGCGTCCATTAAGCATCAGCTCTGTGCCTACCGGATATCGATTTAAGGTTCTGCGCAGAGAATCCATACCCTCTTCAAGATCTACCTTAACAGCACCGGCCCCGATAGAGCTGATTTCCAGCGCGGAGGCTGAAGGCAGATACTTCGCGGGCTCTGTTTCAAGCCGTTCAATGAAAACCCCGTCCGCCGTGATTTTAGCCCTGATATTCCGGTCGGCACTGCAGCTGACACCTATCCCTATAAAGCATGAAGCCCCATGCCTCGGCAGCCTGATAACCCTTACATCGTGACAGAAGTATTTACCGCCGAACTGCGCTCCGATTCCGAGCTGCTGAGTCATTTCAAGAACATCTTGCTCAAGCACCCTGTCACGAAAGGCACGGCCAAGGCGGCTGCCTGTATCGGGCAGACCGTCATAGTATCTTGCCGAGGCGAGTTTGACCGTTTTGAGGTTGGCCTCGGGGCTGGTTCCGCCTATTACGATTGCAAGGTGGTACGGCGGACAGGCTGAGGTACCTATTGCCGGGATTTTTTCGCGCAGATAGCTCATAAAACGCTCAGGCTTTAATATTGACTTTGACTCAGGGAACATGAATGTTTTATTTGCCGAACCGCCCCCCTTGGTGATAAAAAGGAATTTATATTCACCGCCAGGAACGGCAGAAATATCAATCTGCGCGGGCAGGTTTGTTCCCGTATTCTCCTCTTCCCATGTTGTAAGGGGAGCAATCTGGGAAAACCGCAGGTTTGCCTGATTATAGGCCTGCCAGATTCCCCTGCTTATGGCTTCAGCATCATTGGCCCCTGTAAAAACATTCTCGCCCTTCATTGCGTGAACAATCACAGTTCCGGTATCCTGACAACCAGGGAATTCCATTCCGGATGATATTACAGCATTTTCAAGGAGGCTCCAGGCAACATAACGGTCATTCTCCGAGGCTGAAGGATCATCAAGGATCTTTTTCAGGGCCTCAAGATGGCTGCCGCGCTGAAGGTGGGATACATCAATTACAGCCTGTCTTGCAAGTTGGCTCAGAACCTCCGGTGAAACATTGAGAATTTCTCTTCCGCAGGCCTTAGAAGTGGAGACACCAGTTGTATCAAGCCTGTAGTATTCACATTCTGTTTCACTGTGCTGAAAAATATCCTGATACTCAAACCCGCTCATATTATTCTCCAAACAATAAAGGCCCTTATTAAAGAGCTCCACTAATTATAAAAAGCTGTTTCAGCAAAAAATTTCTTTACGAGGCTGCGGAATTGATCGGGTTTTTCGCTGTGAACCCAATGCCCTGAGCCTGAAACGATCTCCATCCTGTATGCCGGAAAAAGCTCTGATATTTCCGGTAAATAACTGTCCCGGATAAAATCTGATTTTTCTCCCCTTATGAATAAGTTCGGACCGTTAAAAACCCTGCCCTTATCAATAGCCCGCCATATATTATGATAGTTATCCGTGATTCCCTCAACATTTATACGCCAGCGGTATACACCGTCTTCACCCCTGCGAAGATTGGTCAGAAAAAACATTATCAGGCTGCGGTCAGGAATCACCTTCTCAAGACTGCTCACAGCCTCCGAACGGCTTTTAATACTGCCTGTATCAATTGTTTTAAGGGCATTTATATAATTCAGGTAGGCGGGGTCATAACCTACAGGGGCTATATCCTCAACAACAAGTGATAATACACGTTCAGGAAAGCTTAAGGCAGTCTCCATGGCAGTCTTGCCTCCCATCGAGTGCCCCAGAATACTGAATGTTTCAATACCGAGATGATCTGCCAGCTCTATCAGATCCGCTGCCATTATAGGATAACTCATTTCGGAGCTATGGGGTGAATTACCATGGTTTCTCTGATCAACTGCTATACATCTTAGACCTTCACTGCTTATGTCGAGGCAGGTTGTTTTCCAGTTATCAGAACTGCCAAGAAGACCGTGAAGAAAAAAAACCGCCTGATTGCGGACTGAACCGAAGTCCTTAAATTCCAGGAGCATTTCTCAGAACCACCCTGAAAAAGAACGTTTTCAATTTATCCATGTGAATTATTATAGCTTATAACTTATTGTTAATCCATGACCAACCGGAATTATAGAACTCAAAAGCCGGCTGCATTCAAACACCGCATTATTATACTCATCTGTATGACGGCCGAGGTTTGACCTGACATCAGGGTTTGTTTTAAAAAGGGTGTCATCAGCAATAATCAGTCCCCCGCGCCTTAAAAGAGATATGCTGCGGTCAAGAAGTCTGGGATATAGATATTTTCCGCAATCCTGAAAGATAATATCAAAACCCGGCTCAAGCTTTTTAAGCTCTTCTTCAGCATCGCCAAAAATAGCGGTAACATTGTCAAATCCTTCTTCCTTAAAATTCTTAACAGCCTCAAGATGAAGCCGTTCTTTTGAATCTATCGTTATAAGGCTGCCTCCGGTTTCTTTGAGGGCTTTCAGCATCCAAAGCGCCGAGCATCCGTTACTTGTACCAAGTTCAAGTACACGTTTGGCATTCATCAATCTTATCAGAAGCTCAAGAAATCTTCCGGTCTCAGGCTCAATAGTCGGCTGAACATCATTGCGCTGATTGTTTTCAAAGGCTATTCGATCGGCGGTCTTAATTCCTGAATCAATAAAACTTCGCAGATATTTCAGCTGTTCATTTAACTGTTCATCTAAATTTGACATAATGAAATTCTACCTAATAATCAAGTTCTTGAAAACAGTATTCGTCTATAATTGTTGAGATAAGATTTATAGATTTATTTCTTCTTCATATTTTACATTCCAACCAATAGTACCCATCTCTCTGAGAAATATCTTTGGGTCAAGACATCCAGGCGCAATTACTCCGGTTTCGGTTTTTCCTTTCAGAATCATTTTTGCAGCTGCCAATGCCGGCAGGGCCACTGCTATTGTGGTTGTACCGAATTTCTGAAATACTTCGAGCTTTTCTTTTCCATTATTAATAAGTGAGGATGGATACCATATTTTATGAGAGACCCCTGGGCGCCTGCTCCAGTTATCAAATAATTAAACATTTAATTACCGCCTTACAACCCTGTCTTCAATTGAAAGGGGAACCCCCGTTTCAGCCAGAAGACTAAAAAATATATTCGGATCCAGACATTCAGATGCTATTGTTCCTTTGTCAGCCTGGCCTTTAGAGCACATCTTTGCTCCAATCACTGCAGGCAAAGCTACACCTATATCTGTAGAGCCAAACAGATCAAAGACCTTTATTTTATCCTCAGTTGTTAAAATAAAGGTATACGGTTCAGACAGCGAATAAGTAACCTCTTTCCCGTTTTCCCGGCCTTTAACCTCAACAACCCATATTTGGGTACTTTCAAGCGGAGTCTTGGCAGATTCGGCATCCTCATCAAGAAATACATTGCCCGGTGCTTCTACCATTTTCATTAAAACATCTCTGGGACAAATTTCCTGACCGTTTATATTAATTGTATCTGAACTTCCAAAGCCCATTTTTACGAAGGTAGCAGCCTGATTATCCACAGGATATTTAAACTCACAAAATTTTACTCCCTTCTGAATAAAAAATGGAAGGGTAATCTGCTCCTGATGCTGATGCTGACATATTGCGATCTCGCCTAGCGGTTCAGGGAATTTATATAATTCAGGTTCAGCAAAGACAGGGCAAAACTCATATTTTCCATTTTTAAAAATTGCGGGCTTTACCGCATACCCCCAGAGAGCTCTGAAGGGTGACCATCCGGGGTTCCATGCACCTGAAACAAGTTCTTCATCTCCGCTGCCGACAGGGCCCTCTCCAAACTTCATCCTGATCTCGTCAACCTGCTCAAGTTTATCGCAAAGGTACCTGACGCCTACATTTAAAAAACCGGGTGTACCGCCGCAGCCTACCAAAGCAGTCAAACCCGCCTGTTTAAACTCTTTATCAAAAAGGATTTCGCGTCCCTCAATTATCTGAGACAGGATATTATCCCTTTCACAAATATCTAGTAATTCAGGCTCTCCAAATGAGGTATCAACATAATGAGCGCCGACATTTAAGGCCGCCTCCATAATATTTTTGCTGAAAACCGGCAAAGTAAGATTAATAATTACATCACAGCCTTCTGCAGTCTTCTTTATTTCTTCAAGTTTTCCGGCATTAACCTTTAAAGCCTCTACCTTATCACTGCCAATCTTTTTCTTCACCTTCAAACAAAGATCAAGATCTATATCCGCAATAAGGACCTTCTCCACCCCTGAATCTCTGGCAAGTATTGAAGCACATGGACCGCCCTGTGCGCCGGCACCAATAACTATTACCTTCTTCATATTATTTCTCCCAAACAAAATATTATTTCATAAACTCAATCTCCGTCATGATTAAATTCCCATTTAATAAAGACAGAAAAACATTTATCAGAAATAAGTCATCAAAGAACAAAACCAAGGATAAGAGTCAGAACAAAAGTTATACCCGCACCGATAAAACCATATGGAGCCTGAGTCAGGGCATGATCCATATTGTCACATCCGGAAGCAATAGAGGTAAGAACGGTGGCATCAGAATAAAAACAAATATGACTGCTGAAAGTACCGCCGCCTACAATTGCCGCGGCAGTTAAATATGGATTTGCGCCTACGGCCATACAAAGCGGAAAGATAATCGGAACCATTAATGCTGGAACGCCCCAGTTACTACCCGTTATAAATGAAACAACTGAAACGGCAAGAAATGTTATTGCCGGAAAAATATTTGCACCCATAATAGGCTCAAGTTTTTCAACAACATAATTGGCCAGACCTATTTCTTTGGAGGTGGCCTGAACCATAAAAGCACCAATCAGGATAAAAACCATTGGAAGCATATTTTGAAAACCTTTGATAATCAACTTAAAGAAATTATCAAAGCTTATTGTTTTTGCAGGAACATATAGAATGAACTGTAGTGCCACTGCCGCTATTACGGCAACAAGAATATCACCGGTAATGATTGTAAGTACTACCAAAAGAACCAAGGGCAGCAGAAAATTTATGACACCTCGTACAGTATTTATATTTTCAAGATCTACTTCTTTTGAATGTAAATTAAGCTCAGTACTTCGATCAGAATAGGTTTTTCCGGTATCTTTAACTCTCTGATAAGCCTTTTTCATTGGTCCTATGGGCGGTATAATCTGCATCGAAAATAGAAAAACTATTAACAGTGCAACCCACGCATAAAAAATCAAAGGAAGGGTTTTCAGATATATTTCCAACCCGGATCCCAGGAGGGCAAATGATTCATCATTACCAAAAACACCTGAATAAAAAATAACCCAGGTAGAAATTGGAACAATTACACACATCGGAGCAGCAGTAGAATCTATTACATAGGCCATTGACTCTCTGGGAAGCCTGTTATTATCACAGATAGGCTTCATCACAGCACCTGAAGTTATTGAGTCAAGATAGTCATCTACGAAAAGAACAACACCGATTATAAATGTTGAAATAAGGCTGCGTCTCTGGTTCTTACACCATTTCAAAAGCAGCTTGGAAAAGGCAAAAGCCCCTTTCGACTCTTCAGCAAGAGCAAGAAATGCTCCGAAGAGGCCAAATGCAATTACATACCATGCGGTATCGCCGTCAGAACATACTTCCAGAAGTTTATCCAGCCAAGGCATGAAGAATTTGATTCCATGAATGATTATATAGGCTATAATCGATCCAAGCAAAAGTGCTTCGAATGTCTTCCTGGTTTTCAGCGCGAACAGTATAATTACTACCGCCGGAACAAGGGAAAGAATACCATAATGATCCATATACATCCATCCTCCATAATAATTTTAATTAATGTTAAACCTGAAATTTTTAGCTGTCAAGCAAAACTTTGTTTTCCGCACTTATTACTGATATAAATTTCATTTTTCAAAATATAAACCCATTTTATAGCCATAAAACCCAAAATATCGACATCTATTACCCTAACAACAAAAAACCTTGCCATAAAACTTATCCAGAAGTATATTGTTTTCATGAAACTTGACAATATTGATCAAAAAATCATTAAATTCTTACAGCATGACGGAAGAATGCCTTTTAAGACAATCTCAAAAGAGATAGGGGTATCTGAAACAACGGTAAGAAACAGGGTTCAAATTCTAAAAGACAAAAATGTTTTTCAGATAGTTGCTGTATGCCATCCGATTAAATTAGGGTTTCCTGTCTCCGGCCTGATAAAGATTCAGGTCAACCCATATTATTACGAGGATGTTGTAAAAGAACTTAAACAAATTAAAGAGATATGGTATATTGCGGTCACAACCGGAGCACATGACCTTGATATTGAATTCAATGTAAGATCTTTACAGGAAATGGAAGATTTGATTTTTAAGAAAATATACAGCATAAAGGGTGTTGTAAAAGCAGACTCATCAGTTGTGATGAATTATCTTAAACGTTCATACGAATGGAGTGTAGAAGATTAAAAGAAATCGATAAGCCAATAATTATAATGGGAGATTTTAATTACATAGGAAATTTCAAAGGTAACCGACCTTTGAAAAATGCTCTACAGACTGAATTTGGTCCTGACAACAACCGCGCAGCCAGCCAGTAAAATAATTGAGCCGAACAGCTGAACCGGAGATAAACGCTCCCCAAATACAAAAAATGAAATAATTGCCACAAATACAGGTATCAGCAAGCCCGCACTTGTGGTAAGTGTAACACCCAAACCCTTGAGGGCCTGATAATAGAATGAGTAACCTAAACCTATACCGATTATACCCGATACAGCAAGTATCCCCCAAATAGAGAGTGGTATATCCTGCTGAAATAAAAACGCACCGGGTTCCAAAATCATGCTGAGAAGAAAAAACGGAATTGAGATGGAAAAGCCTATACTCGTTGTAACAACAGATGGAACATCAGACATCCATAGACGTATAACCAGACTGAACAAAGCCCATGACAAAGAACTTAGAAAAATAAAAATAAGCCCAAGTTCCGTAGATGCGGATGTTCCGCCCTTCGACAGCTCAGGAAGGGTTGTTACTACAACCCCGGCTATGGCAATGGTAATACCCATAATAAATTTAGGCTGCATTATAAATTCACGCTCCTGAGGCAGAAAAATAAACGCAAAGGCCGCCGCAAAGATTATTGCCGATTCTTCAACTATTGTCACAATACCGGGGAGCAAAAGATAAACTCCTTCGGTAAGAAAAAGTTGATGAGCAAAAATACATATCGATATCAGCAGGAATTTAGGGACTGCATAGCTAAGACCCTTAACATACAAAACAGTCCTCTTCCAACCTATTGTAGCCAGTGTAAATATCCATAAAATTACTATTGAAAAAGAGAATCTGAAAAAGTTCTGAAAAGAAACTGAAAAATAATCCTTCACAAAACGAATCATGATTGGGCTGACAGACCAGCAGAGAATTGATGCCAGATTATAAATCATCGCTGTAGATTTTCTCATAGACTGAATATATTTAAATAAAAAAATATTTGCTATAGATGTTTAATCTTATTAGATTGATAATAGAAGAATGTCAGAAAAACTCAAACGAATTCTTATACCAATAGCAGTCACCGGAACAATAATCATCCTAATTACCGCGGTACTCCCCTGCCTGTTATCAGGCGAAACAGAAACAGAACCGACAACATTCCATTTCGAAAAAAACACTGCTTCCGGCAATCAGGATTATGATAATAATCAGCTTATTTTAATGACATTAAATACAGGACACGGACGGGGAAATGGCTTAACTCAGCTTTTGCAAAGCAGAAAAAAAATAGAAAAAAATGCATATAAAATAGCAGAAACCGTTTTTAATGAAAAAATTGATATCCTTGCCCTTCAGGAGGTTGACGGTCCTTCTTTCTGGAATGGCGGACTTAATCTTATAAAAGAGATTACCGAAAAATCCAAATTCAAGAACGGAATCTGGAGTAAAAATGTTGAAGGTCTAAAACTTGATTACGGAACAGCTATTTTAAGTGATTTATCATACTCTAATGCCAAGTCCCGCACATTTAAGGCAAGGCCGTTTGTTCTTCCAAAGGGATTTACTCTTGCTATATTCAAAACCGCAGAATTTAAAAGCGGAATATGTGTAGTATCAGTTCATCTGGATCCCCTTTTAGCATCAATCAGACAAACTCAAAGCAGCACAATAATAAAAACTCTAAAAGAAATTGATAAGCCAATAATTATAATGGGAGATTTTAATTGCGGTTATTCAAAAAAGTCCACTGTAAAAATGATTGCTGATGAACTGGATTTACAAATATGGGAACCAGAATCTAAAACACTGGGCACATATAATATAGGAAATAGACGGCTTGACTGGATAATGATAAGTAAAGAATTTGAGTTTATTGATTACAATGTGCTTGATTATAAAATATCGGACCACCACGCAGTGAAAGCGGTGATCCGACACAGAAAAAATTATTCCTCAGGTGAGAAATCGTCTTTTGATGCGCCGCAAAGAGGGCAGCACCAATCATCAGGAAGATCAGCAAATGCTGTTCCTGCTGCTACGCCGTTATCAGGATCTCCCTCTGAGGGATCATAAACATAACCGCAAATATTACATACGTAATTCATAAATACTCTCCTTTAATAAAATTATGACTTCCACAAACCATGAACATTACAATATTCACGGGCACTTACATCTTTCTGACGTCCGCATAGAAATTCAGCAACAGGCTCTTCTCCCGGTTTAAAATATTTCTTACCGCTCTTTTCACCATAATTGAATTCAATCCATTCAACATAATGTTCTGCAGCCATTGGATGTTCAGTACTTCCGACTGTTACCCTGTAACCGCCGTCAATCTCTTCAATAACAGGGACATGCTTTTCTGTTGATTTATCCGCTGTTTTCTCTTCCTGCAGCTCCATTGCTTCGCCGCAGCAGATCAGTTTACCACTACCACCATGTAAAATCTCGGCAATATTACCGCAATGTTTACACTTGTAGACTTCTTTAACAGTTGCCACTTACTTCTCCTATAAAACCGCACGGATGCGGTTATGTAATCTGTAGTTTGAAGTTTATTTCAAACTACAAATTGAAAAACAGCAGGGACGCTGTTTTTCAATCACTCCCCTAACGCCCGCACGGACGCGGGCATTTGCTCCGCAGTTTTAAGCAACGCTTCAAACTGCAAATTGTAAAACAGCAGGGACGCTGTTTTACAACCATTTCCCCAACGCCCGCACGGACGCGGGCTGATTTCGCCGCAGTTTGCGGCAACGCCTCAAACTGCAAATTGTAAAACAACAGGGACGTTGTTTTACAATCCTCTTCTAATATCGTCTTCCAGTTCCGCGTAAGACAGATCCGGATGGATGCCTATTCTGGACATGCTGAAATCATACTTGACAGGATCTTTTTTGTCAAACAATTTCAGGCCCTCTGTAATTTCCACTGCCGTCTTTAAATCGGCCGAATTACTCTTTGTAAGACCGAGATATTTGCTGACCTTCATAACATGGGTATCAAGCGGGATTATAAGCTCAGAGGTATTTAAACTCCACCACCCCGGATCAATATCATCATTTCTGACAACCCAGCGTAAAAACAGAAAAAGCCTCTTACACGCACTTCCGCGCATTGGATCTGAAATAATATTACGGTTACTTCCTTCCCTGTTAACCTTATCAGCAATATTACAAAGCCCTGCAGCTGCAGGAACCCTGACACGATCTTTTAACTCTGCGTTCGAAAATCCCTCCATAAAACAGGCCTCAAGGCTGCCATAATCAATATAAACCCTTCTTATACCCTGCATGAAGTGAATTATATCCGCACTTGAATAAAACCTGTATTTAAAATCTCTGAAAAGATCTGTTATCTCATCATCAGTACGGCCGACAAGCCCCTCATGGGGATTACCCAATGCGGCAAAGATCCTTTCCAGAAAACCCACAATAAGATTAACCCTTCCAAGCGCAAAAGAGGCCGAGATAAGAGCAGAAGCCTCTATATCTTCAGGTTTGGTATACATTCTTGGAAACAATAGAGGATCGGGATCTATGAACTCCGGCTTATGGTATCTATTATAGTAATCCTCAAGAATCTCTGCAGCATCTAACACTATGATAAAATAAGTAATCTATACTGAAAATTCAAGAATAAAAATCATCTTCTTTCGAGATTTACTGTCTAATTATCCCCAGAAGTCTTTCTGGCTCAATTCTGAAAGCGTTTCTCTTACCCTGAAAAAAACCATGCTCACGAATAAGGTGTATTCCGAGATCTGTAAACAGCAGCTGCTCATCCGATCCCTTCTTTTTAAGACTTACCACAGTTTTTCGGTAAAGCCCCTTATGATCAAATGGGCACGGAAGCTTTCCCCTGATAGAATCCGCACGGACAATATAGTTGTCGTTAAGATCTACATAATCGCCCATACCCTCAAGAGCCTTGTCACGTATTTTCTCAAGTCCATCAGCAAGCTCTTCAAGACTTGTTCCAAGCCTTTCTACCTCAGCCCTGTCATGTTCTATTATTTCTTCCAGGCCGCGGCGGTCTTTACCGAGAAATCCATGAAGCGAGATTACGCCCGGCTTCATATTCTGATATATCTTCTGCATTGCTGGATTTTCTTTCATTTATCTCTCCTCAAAGCCCAGAATTAAAAACAGCAGGAAAGCCGTTTTTAATTCCTCATATAAAACCGCATGGATGCGGCTAGGCAAATTTATCATAGAAGATAAGCTCTTCTGGAACGCCTTTCTCAACCAAAACCTTAACACAGGCTTCAATCATCCCCGGACTGCCGCAGAGATAGGCCTCAACATTATCACCATTCTCTAAATACCTGCTGACCGCATCAGTAACCCAGCCGGTTTCACCGTCCCAGTTATCACCATCATCGGGTACTGATAAAACAGGTATATACCTATAATTAGGAAGGTCTTTGGATATCGCCGCCATTTCATCCGGAAGAACAAGATCCTTCTTTGTCCGTGCCCCGTAAAAATAGCTTACCTTCCGCGTACTGCCCTTTTCGGCCATATCAAGAAGTATGGATTTTATCGGAGCATTTCCCGAACCTCCGGCTATACAAACTATATCACGTTCAGTATCTCTGAGATAAAAATCTCCATAGGGGCCGTTTATAGTAACCTTATCACCCTCTTTTAGATACTGGTGCACCCATGTTGTACAAATCCCTTCGGGAACCTGTCTGACTTCAAGCTCAATAACGTTTTTATCTGAAGGAACCGAAGACATTGAGTAGGCCCTGAAGACCTGTTCATCACTTAGCTTATATTCAGGGGTAAGGATCTGAACAAACTGGCCGGCCTTATATTCAATACTGTCAGGCGATAAAAGCCTGAAGCGCAGCTCTTTTATATCGTGGGTCAGATCCTTAATACTTTCAACCTCTGCGCTGAACTGGCGGACACTGAAAAGTTCTTCCGGTATACGGATAGACATATCCTGCTTAACCTTAACCTGACAGGACATTCTTACATTTTCAGCCTTCTCCTCATCACTTATCCATGGAAGCTCAGTGGGAAGATACTGGCCTGCGCCCGAGTCGACCTTTACCTTGCAAAGCCCGCATGAACCGCGGCCGCCGCAGGCTGAGGGGATAAAAATTTCCTCATCCATCAGTGTCATAAGAAGTGATCGGCCGCCCTTGACCGACAACTCTTTTTTCCCGTTTACGGTAATCCTGCACTCACCATAGTTTGCGATAAAGGCATCCGCTACAACAAGAATAATTGAGAGAAAGGCTGTAAGTGCTGTAATGGCTATTATGCTGGTTAATAATGCTGATAAAGAAAACACAACCTGCCCCCTAACTTATATTTATCATGCCTGAAAAACCCATGAAGGCAAGAGCCATCATCCCGGCAATAATAAGCGTAATACCGGGGCCTTCAAGGCCCTTTGGAATATTTGCGCCTGATATCTTTTTTCGTATACCGGCCATGGCAATTATTGCCAGAAACCAGCCTATACCGCTTCCGAGACCGAAAAAGAACGAGTTTATAAGCGAATAGTTTCTAATTACCATAAAGAGGCTGACACCAAGTATTGCGCAGTTTACGGTTATAAGCGGCAGGAAGATTCCTAAAGCTGCATACAGCCCCTCACTGACCCTCTCAATTATCATTTCAACAAGCTGAACAAAGGCCGCGATAACTACAATAAATACAATAAAACGCAGATACTCAAGATGAAGAGGAATCAGCAGATAATGGTATACGATCCAGTTAAGCAGGGTTGTAACTGCCATAACAAATATTACGGCAGCACCAAGACCGGTTGAAGTCTTAATCTCCTTCGAAACAGAAAGGAAGGAACACATTCCAAGATAATTTGAAAGCAGAATATTTCCGGTAAATATTGATCCGAAAAATACTGCTGCGGGTAAAAGTTCTCCGTTCATTCTTCAATCCTCCCTTTTACAATCCAGATGAATATTGCCAGCATAAAGAAGGCTCCCGGAGCCATCACCATTATTGACCAGTTTGTCCACCAGCTTCCAAATATCGATATTCCAAAAATCGAACCTGAACCAAGCAGCTCGCGGAAGAATGCTATTATAACAAGCACATACGCATAACCTATACCCGAGGCAAGGCCGTCAATAAGACTTAACCCCGGAGGATTGCTTGCGGCAAAGGCCTCCATACGGCCCATAACTATACAGTTGGTAATTATAAGCCCTACATATGGACCAAGCTGCTGCCATATTTCCGGCATATAGGCCCTTAATACTATATCAACAATTATAACAAATGTTGCAATTACCAATGTCTCAACCATCATCCTTATCCTTCCGGGAATTACCTTACGGAGGATTGAGAACGCGAATGAAGAAAGTGTCGTAGTAAAGATTACACCCAGCACCATGACAATAGTATTTTCAAGCTTATTTGTTACAGCAAGGGTAGAACATATACCCAGGATCTGCACAAATACCGGGTTTTCTTTTCCCAGCGGGGTAATAAATGTTTTAACTGCCTTTGATGCCATCAGAACACCTCCTTCACAAGTTTATCAGCCTTTTCACCTGCCTCATTAAGCAATGTAAGAACATAGCCGCTTGTTCGTGAGGCCCCCGTAATGGAGTCGATCTTGCCGTCTGAACCGGCCGATGCGCCGGAGCCCTCAGCAACCATCGAAAGAGGCACCCTCTTGCCCCGAAGCTGTTGTTTAAACCAGAGCTCGGTTATCCTTGCGCCAAGACCGGGTGTTTCATTCTGTTTAATGAAATCAATGCCGGCAAATGAACCGTCAGCCTTAAAGGCCGTAACAGCCTCTATCTCACCCCATAGTCCGGGACCTGCTGCTATAAAAGCCAGCGCGGAAACCTTTCCGTCCTGATCCTTCACAATAAAAAGATCTTCTTTTTCAGTGACCAACTCATCATAGAGATCATTAGTCTCGGCATTGCTTTCCGGCACCTCAATTCCGGCCGCAAACAGTACGGCCCGTTTAAGAACAAGCCCCTCGTTGGCAACAACCAGATCCTGGGTTGAAAGATAGAAGCCGGAAACAAGCGCGATACAAACTATGGTCATCACAGCCATTACAAAAACAGGCTTAATTCTCTGGGAAAAAAACGACTCTTTTTTCATGCCTCACCTCCCCCGGCTCCGGCCTTGGCAGCAGGTGCTGCTACGGAGGCTGCTTTAGCCTTAAGCTTTTTCTTACGTTCTTTAAGAATATGATCAAGAAGCGGTGCAAACATATTAGCAAGCAGAATTGCAAAGGTTACACCCTCTACCCATATGGCAAAGACGCGGATAAGTGAAACAAGAATTCCTATTGTTAACCCGTAGATCCACCGGCCTCCGTCAGTCGACTGTGAAGACGATATCGGGTCGGTTGCCATAAAGACAAGACCATACAGCAGACTGCCTGAAAAAAGACCGAAAACCGGATTAACAGCGGCTTCCACGCCCGCAAAAAACAGGGCAGACTGCATTACCATAAAACCAAGAAGGCCTGAGAGGATAATCCTCCAGTTAACGGTCTTGCGGGCTATCAGAAATACAGCTGCTATAATGATCAGAACCGCGCTTGTTTCACCAAGCGAGCCGGCAGTAATGCCTGTCACCAGATTAAGGATCGGTACCCCGCCGCCGGAATTAAACGCAAGAATAGGCGTTGCCCGTGATACCGCATCGGCTCCGGCAAGCCAATGAGCAAAGCCGCCCGGAAAACCGCCCGGAGGCTGAACAAAACCGGCAGTAAGAGGTCCGCCGAAACTGATATATATAAAGGCGCGGCCTGATATTGCCGGGTTAAAAACATTACGCCCGAATCCGCCGAATACCATCTTGCCGAAGACGATACCGAAGACTATTCCGACCACAGCAATCCAGTAAGGTACCGACGGCGGCAGCGAAAGCGCAAATAAAAAATTACTCACAAAAACAGCAGTGCTCACCTGTTTTTTATATATCTTTGCAAAAATATATTCGCTTAAGAAGCCTGCCGCATTTACGACAATCAGGATTGAAAGCGAACGCCATCCAAAAAGATAAATTGAAAAAACAGCAAGCGGCATAAGCGCGTAAAGCACCTGGTTCATAACCTTTTGTTTCAATATCAAAGGTTTTTTTGGTTTTATACTCTCCATACCCCTATGATCACGGAAATTAGCATTCTTGTCAAACCAAAATTGCCGAAGAAATTTTGACTTTGAATGTGAATGGAGTATTTTTAATAACGCAGTATCCTGTAAATATTAAGCTAGCTTGACCCAGTCCCATAAATATAAGAAAATATGTAACAAGGAAGAATATAATGACATTAAAAGAAATATCCGGTTCATTATCCTGTACTGAATATAATAAAAATTCCAGATGGCAGGATACTGAAATTGAACATATTGTCGCAAGCGATCTTATGAGCGAGGTACTTGTTGCTGAAGAGGAAAATATACTGCTTATTACAGCGCTTAATACCGAACAGACAATAAGAACAGCTCACATAGTAGATGCCCTGGGCATAATTCTTGTAAATGGAAAAAATCCTCAGCCCGGCATGATCAAATTGGCGGAAGAATTTGATATAGGGCTTATGTCAACAAAACAATCAATGTTTAAGACCTGCGCCAACACTCATTATGCAATAGACAAAAAAAATGATTAAAAAAATAATGCCCATCTATGAAAACCAGGCACCGCTTGTTGTGCTTGAGTTTATCCAGGGCCACAAGGTATCAGAGATCATGTCTGAAGACCCCATGGTAGTAACTCCTGATATTAAAATGCGTGAAGTTAAAAAGCTTATGAAAGAAGAGCGTATCAGCGGAATACCTGTGGTAAACAAAAAACGCCTTATAGGCATAATCAGCGTCGAAGATCTGCTGAACGCCCTTGAACAGGGGCTTATGGACGACTCTGTTGAAAACCATATGTCAAAAAATCCGGTGGTGCTTGAAGAGCAGATGCCAATAAGCTTTGCAATCGATTATTTCGATAATTACAGCTATAACCGTTTTCCGGTATTAAATGAAAAACAGGAACTCGTAGGCATTATAACCAGCCGGGATATAATCATGCATATGCTTGAGGTTATGAACAAAGAAATAAGCAGGCTTGAAGAGCTTGCCAAAGACGGTGAACATAACGAAATAGGCAATATTATAAGGCGCTATGCAATAGTCCAGAATGACTTCAAGAATGCGGGAAAGGCATCCAGCGACATAAAGTCAATACTCCTTGATCATGGTGTGGCCCGTAAAAGCATCAGGGCCGTTGCTACGGCCGTATACGAACTTGAGATAAATCAGGTAGTACATTCACTGGGCGGAGAAATCCTGTGCAGGATATCCAATAAGGCCGTTGAGATCCTTGCGCGGGATAAGGGGCCGGGAATAGAAGATGTAGACAAGGCACTTGAAGAAGGCTTCTCAACCGCTACAGGCTGGATCAGGTCAATGGGCTTCGGCGCAGGAATGGGACTGCCTAATGTAAAACGAATTTCAGACAGTTTTTCAATAACCTCATCAAAAGATGGAACAGAAATCAAGGTCATTGTAAAACTACCTGATGACACCGCCGAAAAAAACATATAAAATATTTATATGAAGATAAAAGAACTTAACGAAAAGCTCGGATTCGAAGCACTTACAGAGTATTTTGATAAAGAAGTGATAGCCGCCTATACATCAGATCTTCTTTCAGATGTAATGGGTAACGCGCCTGATGACTCTGTCTTAATCACAATACAGGCACATAAGAATACAATTGCCGTATCGTCTCTTGCAGGGATTAATACCGTTGTTATCTGTAACAACAGGCAGGCCCCTGAAGATATGATTAGTACGGCTAACGAAGAACAAATATCGGTGCTTAAGACTGATATGAACCAGTTTGAGGCATCTGTGGCAATTGCCAAAGCACTTGATCTCTGCGGAGCCTAGATTAAGAAATTGCAAATTAAAGCAGACTTTCACATTCATTCATGCCTCAGCCCATGCGGAAGCCTTGAAATGTCGCCGGCGGCAATTGCCGAAAGGGCCGCCGCTCTGGGGCTGCATGCCGCAGCCATGACAGACCATAATTCCGCGCTTAACTGCCGTGCTTTTAATAAATGCTGCCTGAAACACAATATACTGCCTGTATTCGGGATTGAGGTTACCAGTCTTGAAGAGTCACACATCCTATGTCTTTTCAAAACAGTAGAACAGGCAGAAACTCTGGGAGAAATAATCTATAAAAAATTAGCCAATATCACCAATGATCCGCAAAAATTCGGCGATCAGGTTTATGTGGACGAGGATGAAAACATATTGGGAGAAATTGAAAAATACCTTGTAAGCGCCTGCGAATTAAGCCTTGATGATCTTCATGGCATTGTAAAGGAGCTTGACGGCATGTTCATACCGGCTCATATAGACAGAATATCATTCAGCATACCTTCACAGCTTGGATTTTTACCGCCTATGGATTATTCAGCACTTGAGACAGTCCAAAAACCCTGCCCCGTTGAAACCGGCAGCAATACACTTATAAGAAACAGTGACGCGCACTATCTGGACAATATAGGCTGCCGATATACAGAATATGAAGTAGAATCATTAAGTTTTGAACATATCAGGGATGCAATAATTGCAAATCGGGTAAAAATTTAAGTTTTGAAATCTGCTAAATAATTCATATAATTATAAGTATGAGTGTTATACCTTCACCAAAAGTTTTAGAAAAAATGCTGAATCAGGTATCGGATCTGATCTTTCTGATAAGCCCTGATTTTAAATTTATGTTTGCCAACCACGCATATATAAATTATATGAAGCTTCCCCCCAAAAAAATAACAAAAAAAAGCATTAATGATGTTATACCCGCAGAATATATCCCTATGCTTAAAAAGAAATTTAACAACCTAAGCATAAACAAGACTTCATTTGATAATATTTACCCTTCATTACTTGATGACGGCTCAATAATTATCGAAAAATGGCATAATGAAGGCATATTTGATGAAAATGGAACACTCTTATACTATTACTGCATTGGCAATATAAAAAAGCAGACGAAACAACAGCTTCTAAATTCTGAAACAGATCTTGTTTCAAATACCCTGATAAAATTCACAATGATTGGTATAATAATTTCAATTGAAAATGAAATTACCTACATCAATAAACGCTCGTATTCCATACTTGGACTTCCTGAAAAGGGATTTGAATACCCGTTAAATATCAGAGATTTTTTTGAATCAATTGCTCCTAATTACACTAATCAAATCTTATTAGATAAGGAAAATTCCGATACTACAATTAATGAAATACAATTTTCACATCCCCAAAAAGGAATAATTTGGCTGTCAGTTATCCGAAAAACCCAAAAATTTAATGGAAAAGAAACAGAACTATTCATTCTGGAAGATATAACTGAGCGTAAAAATAATGAACTTGAAACCGTTAATACCAGAAAAAGACTTGATGAGGTTATGAGGGTTGCCAAAATAGGCTATTGGGAAAAAGATTTTGAGAATGACTGCTGGATTTGGTCTAACGAGATCTATAGAATTTACGGCATACCCCATGAAACACCTATTTTTGATAAGACAATAAGATCATATATAGCCCCTGTTATGGTCTCAAAAAGAAAAAAAAGATCTGCATTGTCATATAAGCAGAAAAGATTTTCTTTTTACTTTGAATACAAGATCCTTACCGCGGACGGTTCAATAAAATGGCTTAGCGGTGAAGCCTTCCGTAAAGACGGAAGATTTTACGGATGGCTTCAGGATATAACTGAGCGTAAAAATATCGAAAAAGCGCTTCTAAAGGCAAAGACAAAAGCGGAAGAGTCTGAACGTTTAAAATCAATCTTTCTCGCAAACATGAGCCATGAAATAAGAACACCGCTTAATGCAATTCTCGGTTTTTCTGACCTTTTGACATCAACAAAAAACCCGGCCGAAAAGGAAAACTACAAAAAGATTATACACGACAGCAGTAATATCCTGCTAAAAATCATAGATGATATTTTGAATTTTTCTTTGATAGAATCCGGTAAACTAGAATTATATCCGGAAACACTTACAGTAAAAGAAATACTCAGCAATATTTCAAATATTTATCAAAAACACAAACAAGACAGGGTTAAGCTTAACATCCAGTCATGCGAAGAGAATATCCCAATTACAGTAGATCGTGAACGTCTGGTGCAGGTATTCATCAATCTTATTGATAACTCGTTTAAATATACAGAAAGGGGATCAATCAACGTAGAATACAAATTAGACAAAGATCATGTAATATTTTCGGTAGTTGATACCGGAAAAGGAATACCCAATAATGCGATCGGGCAAATATTTGACCGCTTCTATCAGGCCGACGCCTTCAGCAAGGGAACAGGACTCGGACTCTCAATTTCCCGCTCCATAATAAGACAGATGAAAGGAGAATTTACAGTTGAATCAGAGCCCGGCAAGGGGTCAAAATTCAGTTTCACACTTCCTTTAAAAAAACAAATAGCCGCCTGAGATATAACTCAGGCAGCTATAGGATTTTACCAAAAAAGTTTTTTACTTCTGATATACCGGTCTATGGGTATAATGCGTATGAAGAAGCTTATGAGACTTCTCTGACATAGGTGTACCGAGATAATCCTCGTAGATTTTGATAATCTCGGGGTTCTGGTGTGAACACCTTACTTCACTCTGTTCATCGTCTTTATAGATACCGGCAATTCTCTTTGCGCGGACATCGTCTTCAGTACCATAGGGCTGACCTCCGCCGGAAATACATCCTCCGCGGCATGCCATTACCTCTACAAAGTGGTAAGGCGGCTCAAGGCCCTTGTCTTTTGCTTCACGAATCTCGTTAAGAATATGCTTAACATTGGCCATTCCATGTGCAACAGCAACCTTAACCTTGGTTCCCTTAACATCAACCTCGCCAACCTTAATACCGTCCATTCCCCGGACAGCCTCAACGTTAACATCCGCAAGCTCTTCATTGGTAACAAGATAGTAGGCACTTCTGATTGCCGCTTCCATAACTCCGCCTGTAACACCGAAGATAGTACCAGCACCGGTATACTTACCAATAGGACTGTCCGCGGGCTCTCCCGGGATTTTGGCAAAGTCGATACCGGCAGTTTTAATCATACGTGCCAGCTCTCTTGTTGTTAAAACAAGATCGATATCGTCACAGCCTGAGGCCTGCATATTATCATCACGCATTCTCTCGTACTTTTTGGCAGTACAGGGCATTATCGCAACAGAATAGATCTCATGCGGATCTATCTTCTGATTCTCAGCGTAGTAGGTCTTTGTGACAGCCCCCTGCATCATCATCGGTGACTTTGCAGTAGAAAAGTTTGGAATCATATCAGCATAGTATTTTTCCATGTAGTCAGTCCATGCCGGACAGCATGATGTCAGCTGAGGAAGAACGCCCTTGCCGTTAACCAGCCTTTCAACAAACTCTGAACCCTCTTCCATAATTGTAAGGTCAGCAGAAAAGTTTGTATCAAAAACGGCATCGGCTCCAAGCCGTCTTAAGGCCGCATATATTTTTTCAGTTACAATCTCGCCGGGCTCCATATCAAAGGCCTCACCTAATGCAACACGGACCGCCGGTGCCATCTGAACAACAACATGCTTTGATTCATCAAGAACAGCTTCTCTGAACAGATCTGTTTCATCTTTTTCATAGATTGCGCCGACAGGACAGTGAGCGGAACACTGACCGCACTTTATACAGGGACTTTCATTAAGAAGCAGTCCTGAAACCGGCATAAGCCTTGTGTTCTCTCCACGGTTAATGAACTCAAGAGCCCATACATCCTGCAGCTGCTGACAAACCTGAGCACAGCGTCCGCACTGGATACATTTTGACGGGTCGAGCACAATTGAAGGTGTTGAGGTATCTTTTGGCAGACGTTTAACGTTTCTGTCAAAGGGTATTTCTCTTATACTGTACTCGGCTGCAAGTCTCTGCAGCTCACAGGTTCCGTTTCTTCCGCATGTAAGACATTCCTGCGGATGGTCCGCAAGTGTCATCTCAATAACGGTTTTTCTAATCTGATGGATCTCCGGATCCTGGGTAATATAATTCATTCCATCAGTAACCATTGTTGAACAGGCTCTTACCATTCTGGGGTTGCCCTCTATCTTGACAACACAGATGCCGCAGGCAGCCCATGGTTCAAGGTCGGGGTTATAACAAAGTGTCGGAATCTTGCATCCGGCCTGCCTTGCGGCATTCAATATCGTTATACCGGCTTCAACCTCAATAGGTCTGCCGTTAATCTTTATATTTACAGTACTCACTGGTTCTCTCCTTGCTTAACTCTTGGTTATAGCGCCGAACTTACATGAAGAATAACATTCACCACATTTAACACAATCATTCTGATTAATGAGGTGGGCCTGTTTTCTTTCACCGCTGATACAGCCTACAGGACATTTTCTTGCACATAAAGTACAGCCGATACACTTCTCCGGATCAATCTCAAATTTAACAAGATCCTTACATTTGCCTGAGTGACAGGTTTTATCTTCAACATGAGCAAGATATTCATCCCTGAAGAACTTCAAAGAAGACAGGATAGGGTTGGGTGCTGTCTGGCCAAGTCCGCAGAGAGCCGCCTTCTTCATTGCGTTACCAATTATCTCAAGATTTTCAAGATCCTTCATGGACCCCTTACCCTTTGAAATCTTGGTAAGAATATCATAAAGCTTTCTTGTTCCTATTCTACAAGGCGCACACTTACCGCAGGATTCTTCAACACAGAATTCCTGATAGAACTTGGCAACATCAACAATACAGTCATCTTCATCCATGACAATCATTCCGCCTGATCCCATCATTGAACCGACTGCTGTAAGCTGATCGAAGTCTATCGGGGTATCGAGGAAGTCCTTTGTAAGAACACCTCCGGAAGGTCCTCCTGTCTGAACAGCCTTAAATTCTTTTCCGCCCTTGATGCCGCCGCCTATGTCATAGACTATCTCACGGAGGGTTGTTCCCATCGGAACTTCAACAAGACCTGAGTTATTAATCTTGCCTGTAAGAGCAAAAACCTTTGTTCCTGAAGAACGTTCAGTTCCAATTGATTTGAACCATGATCCGCCCTTGAGGATTATCATCGGAATATTTGCCCAGGTTTCAACGTTATTGATTACTGTAGGCTTTGCCCATAATCCCTCAACAGCCGGAAACGGCGGCTTGGGGGTAGGCATACCTCTATTACCCTCAATTGAACGAAGCAGGGCAGTCTCCTCACCGCAGACAAAGGCTCCCGCACCAAGCCTGATTTCAAAATCAAAACTAAAATCACTGCCAAGAATGTTTTTACCAAGGAGGCCATATTCCCGAGCCTGATTTATAGCTATATCAAGCCTGTCGATTGCCAGCGGATATTCCGCCCTGATATAGATAACACCCTTATCAGCACCTACCGCATATCCGGCAATGGTCATGGCCTCAAGCACTGAATGAGGATCTCCCTCAAGGGTTGATCTGTCCATGTATGCACCGGGGTCTCCCTCATCGGCATTACATACAATGTATTTTTGATCATTTTCAACCTGCTTGGTGAAGTTCCATTTCATCCATGTAGGGAATCCGGCACCGCCGCGTCCACGCAGACCTGATTCTTTAAGCTCATTGATAACATCATCCGGGCTCATTTCAAAGAGAACCTTTTCAAGAGCCGCATAACCGTCTCTGGCGATGTATTCTTCAATTTTTTCAGGATCGATAAATCCGCAGTTACGGAGAACAATTCTTACCTGCTTCTGGTAGAATTTAATATTATCCATATCATAGGTATCTTCTTTCTGCTCCTCTTCATCGACATAGAGAAGCCTGTTAACCATTCTTCCTTTAACTATTGTTTCAGCAATGATTTCTTTTGCGTCTTCAGGCTTAACCTCAACGTAAAAGGCCTCTTCAGGAAGAATCTTTACAATAGGACCCTTCTCACAAAAACCGAAACAGCCGGTTTTAACTATCTGAACATCATCCCTTACACCCTGGGCTTCAGCCTCAGCTTCAAGGGCGCTGAATATTTCTGTTGCCTTACTTGACTCACAGGCCGTACCGCCGCAAATAAGTATATAATTCTTTACTGCCATACTAAATCTCCGTTATTCCGTGATAATATCTCTTGCAGGTTTGTCAAAAATGTGTTTGTCTACAAGCCTTTTGTTAATAATATGTTCTACAACAATATCACGTGCGGTCTTGGCATCAACGTTTCCATAAATAGTATCCGGCATTCCGGGAACCTTCACCTCAACAGTGGGTTCAACGTAACACAGGCCCATACAGCCGGTTTGTTTAACAGATACGTTATCTATTTTATTATTCTCAATCTCATCAAGAAAGGCATCAAGCGATTCTTTTGCTCCTGCGGCAATACCGCAGGTTCCCATTCCGATTATGATATGAATATCTTTGCCTTCAGTATCTCTTTTATCAAGCTCACCTTTTTTACTTTCTCTGAGCTTTCTGAGATCTTCTAAAGTCATTTTAGCCATCATTTATCTCCTTCTATCAAATTCTCTTCATTAGATCTGAGAAATTGCCTTGCCATAATAAGCGAATCAGAATCATTCAGATCTCCAAGAATCTCTATAATCTCTGACCGTTTAATATGGTAACTGTCTGCGCCCTTTTCCGTTTCAATCCTGCGAATAAAGTCAAGTTCAAAGGTTCCGTCAAACATAATTGCCTGAAGAAACATTCCGCTGATATCACCGACCGGCGGCGTATCAATATGTTGTAGATTGAATGAAAAAAACAGCTCGGTACCCTTTTGCTTAACAGAATTAAGAGACCATTCGCCCTCAACCTGCTGTACCGCCTGAACCAGAAACGGAAGGCCCAGTCCAACCCTGCGCTCTTTGTGTTTTACGCCGTCAGAAAAAAAAGGGTCTACAGCTTTCGCAATTTCCTCAGCCGTCATTCCAATACCGTCATCCTTTATCGTTACAGAAAACAATTTATCAGTCTCAGATATAGTCAACTCTATGACAGAAGCTCCTGCTTCAATTGAATTCTGCAGACAATCAAGCACGAAATCGCAGACGGCTGCGTGCATATCAACCCTTTTCTTTATACTTGGCAAGAACTTCGGGCAGTTCGTCCTTTGTTACCTTTCCGTAAACCTCGCCGTCACAAATCATAACGGGAGCAAGCCCGCAGCAGCCGACGCATCTAACTGATTCAATTGAAAAAAGGCCGTCATCAGTTACCTCATTTACGCCGACACCAAGAAGCATTTCAAGCTCCTTGATAAGATCCTCTCCTCCTTTCAGGTAGCAGGCAGTACCCATGCAGACCTGAATATTGTACTTACCGGGCTTATCAAGCTTAAAAAAATGATAAAATGTTATTACTCCGTAGATTTTTGCAAGCGGAGTATCAAGCATCTCGGACACTCTTATTGCAGCCTCACGGGGAATGTAGCCTAGTTCTTCCTGGACTCTGTGAAGTACCATTATCAAATTACCGGGTTTTGTTTTCCATTCCTCGATAAATGATACAAGTTCCTTAGAAAATTCGATTCGATGTGCCGTATCAACAGCCATAAATCCTCCTGTGTATCTTTTTTGGGATTTTACCTTAATTGACAAGGATATTAAGATTATGCAAAAAGTCAATACTTAATAGTTAATTAATTAACTATTAATACTATATTAATGCGATATTTAAAAAAAAATATTGCACAAGATAGAATAAATAAGTATAATCCCATTGTTTTTGTGAATATGGTAACAAAAAAATACTTTATTAAGTATTATCTTCACAACAAAGGAGGTTTACTCTTATGAACAAAGAACTGATTCTAAGATTATCAAAATATAAGCATCTTCTTTTTAAGCTTAAAGCTCTTGGTCTTGAGAGAGTATTTTCAAATAATCTCGGCGATGCTATCGGAGTAACCCCATCATTGGTCAGAAAAGACTTCTCAATCCTTAATATCCCCGGAAATAAAAGGGGCGGATATGACATTGACATGCTGATAGAAGAACTCGAAATAATACTCGGCCGTAAGAAAAATCAGGAAGTAATTGTAGCGGGATGCGGAAGAATCGGAACAGCACTCATGCAGTATGAAGAGTTTCTTAACGAAGGGATAAAGGTTATAGCCGGCTTTGACGTTGAGCCGGAGAAAGTGTCTAATTCCTCGGGTGTTCCAATCTATCATATCAATGAAATGAAGGATTTTGTCAAAAAAAATAATATCCTTGTCGGAATAATCGCTGTCCCAAGCAGTGAGGCCGCAGCTACCCTTGATTTGATGATCAACTCAGGCATACGAGGTGTCCTTAACTTTGCTTCTATTGAGCTTAGAATAAACAACAGTGGAGAAATAACAAATAAAGAGAGGCCCTGTACAATCCACAATATAAATATATGCTTTGAACTTGAGCACCTCTTTTATCAGGTCAATATGGCCAATGATATTAATCCACAGACTTAAGAGTCAGAATAACAGGAAAATGATCAGAACATCCCTCTGAGCTTCCGTTTACCCACCCATAGGGCCGGCCGTCCCCCGTTGAGTTCAATTCAGTTACAACTGTTGAAAAACCGGAGTACTCCCATCCTTTTTCATCAAAAAGTTCTGAGGATAGAAAAAACTGATCGAGAGTTTCCCAATGGTCATCATAAAAATAACTGCCGCCTGAACCAAATGATACCCAGGGGTTAAAATAAAACCTGCCGCCAATAATGCATCCGCCTTCGGCTAAGGAGATAGCAGAAGGATATTCTCCGCCGGTTCTTACAGACTCATCATGAGATTCATTAAAATCTCCGGCGGCAATAACAGCTGCTTCCGAAGAGGCCTCAGAGGCTATAAACATAAGATTTGATAAAAGTTCGGCCGCAGCAATTCTCGCAGGCTCGGTAGCCTCTGCACCGCCTATTTTAGATTTCCAGTGGTTCACAAACACAACCAAACCCATGGCACCATCACCGGCCGAGAAATGAAGCTCGGAAATATTGCGCCCGGCCTGGCTTCCGCCCAGGGTTACAGAATGATTTTTTACAGATAATATCGGAATACGGCTGAGGACTGCACAGCCTACAGCAGAGTTTTCAGTAGGCAAAAAAAGCAGATAATCATATCTGCAGGTTTTAAGATAATTATCATTTAAATATCGAAGGGCGTTTTCATTCTCCACCTCCTGCATTAACAGGATGTCAGGAGCACCCCTAACCGAGGCCTTGATAACATCCGAAAGAACGGCGGCCTTGCTGTTAAAGCAGTCAAGGCTCCAGCCGCCCTCTGAAGGATCAAATTCCCGGTATTCGGTACCATTATCAACATCATCAAAGAAATTCTGAACGTTCCAGGACATTATAACAAAGCCTTCGCCCCCATAATGCCCTGAGGAACATCCGAAGCAAAGCAAAACCGCAAAAAAAAGTATAACAGAAAAAACTCTCATAATATCTATATACCCGAATTATTTTAAGCTGCTTCAGAATTCAGAAATAAATCTTGAGAATTTAATTGATATCCATCTCGCTTCTGTTTACAACAATTTTTGATATAAGCCCGTATTCAAGGGCCTCAGCTGAACCCATCCAGTAGTCTCTGTCGGTATCCCTTTCAACCTGCTCAAGCTTCTGCCCTGTCTCCTCAGCTATTAGCTTATTAAGCTTTAATCTAAGCTTTTCAAGCTCCTTCGCGTGAATTTCTATCTCGGTTGCAACACCGCGCATTCCTGAAAGCGGCTGGTGAATCAGATAGTGAGAGTTAGGAAGCCCGAGTCTCTTATCCTTAGGGGACGCAAGCAGTATTAATGCACCGGCACTTGCAACAAGCCCCATACCTACTGTATATACATCAGGTTTTACAAACCTTATCATATCAAAGATTGCAAAACCGGCATCAACATCACCGCCGGGAGAATCGATAAAAACCTTTATCGGTTCATCAGAATCTGCCTCAAGCAGCAAAAGCTGCTTAACAACCTTCTCTGCCAGCTCCTTGTTAACCTCGCCCGACAACAGAATGGTCCTTGTCTTCAGCATTCTTTCTGTAACAGCTTCCATTTCCTTTTCTGTATTTTTATCTTTTTCTTTACCGCTCATTAATTCTCCTATATAACCGCATGGATGCGGTTACTCAAATCTGTAGTTTGAAGTTCTGCTTCAAACTACTAAATGATAAAAAGCATGGAGGCTTTTTATCATTACTCCTATATAACCGCATGGATGCGGTTACTCGAATCTGTAGTTTGAAGTTCTGCTTCAAACTACTAAATTAAAAACGGCAGGGATGCCGTTTTTAATTCCTCCTAATATAACCGCATGGATGCGGTAATACTATTGTTTATTCTATATAATTTATTAAAATAAGGCAATGAAGTCAGCATTTGTTTCAATAATAGGAAGACCGTCAGCGGGAAAATCAACCCTCTTAAACCATATCTGCGGAGAAAAGGTGTCCATAGTGTCACCCGTTCCTCAAACAACACGCAACAAGATAAGGGGCATATTAACAGAAGAGGCCGGCCAGCTGATATTTATAGACACCCCGGGATACCACAGGTCTGAAAAAAAATTTAACAATTATTTAAAAGATCTTGCAGGCTCTGCCCTGGAAGAATCAGATATTGTGTTGTACATAATTGATACAACCCGTCCGCCGGGGAATGAAGAGACCGAAATCCTCAGCATGCTTGAACCCTATTTCAGTAAGACCCTTGTTCTTATGAATAAAACCGACCTGAAAGAAAGCGATCCAAAATCCGCGGCAGAATTTATAAACGAAGGGGCCCCGGAACTGCTTAAATCGGGTTCGGTCTATTCCGTCTCGGCAGAGACAGGGGATGGTATAAAAAAGGCCCTTGAACGGATGTTTGAAATGGCTCCTGAGGGCGAACCAATGTACCCGGAGGATTACTACACCGATCAGCAGCCGGAATTCCGCGTAATGGAAATTGTCAGAGAAAAGGCAATTAACCTTTCCAGACAGGAGCTTCCCCATTCAATCTATGTAGAAATTGCTGATATGGAGACGAAGCATAAAGAATCAGGTGAAATAAAAAAGCTATGGGTAAGAGCGTTTCTTGTTGTTGAGCGTAACAGTCAAAAGGGAATAATAATAGGCCGAGGCGGAGATAATATAAAGAAGATCAGGGCAGAGGCACAGCGTGAACTGAATAGTATATTTCCCTACCAAGTACACCTTGATCTCAGGGTAAAGGTTAACCCCAAATGGCGCAATAATGACGGAATACTAAAAAAGATGCTTTACTAGCCTTAATCATACTATCTGTTGGCTTTCTGAAAGACCCTGTATGGAGTACCGGGCAAGGTTTTTTCTACCAGCTTATTATATTCTTTTCTGTCCCCGGATCGTGTACTTCCGCCAAGGGCCTTTATTGTTCCAATCATACGGGCTATATCAGCCTTATGCTTCTTTGATTCATTAATAAAGGTTATACCATAATGCTTGTGGTGGGTGAATTTCTTTTTCCATTTTATCAGGCCGTCAACATCTAAAGAGCTATAGCCAAGGGTACAGTAAAAACCGCAAAACTCATCAACCTCCATATCAAGCATTGTCTCAATACATGCGCCGGTTGATGAAAAATTTATCAGTCTCGCGGGTAGAATCTCACTCTCATATCTAAATGAAACATTTACATTGACCGTATATCTATCGTAATGCCTCTGCTCCGAGGATCGTTCTTGCTTAACAGGCTCTCCAAGACCAAAGCGGTAAAGGTCTTCAATCATATTAGACAAACCCTCTTTTTCCATCTCATTTAGGTTTGAGAACATGATCCCATAGCCTGTAAGACTGCAGTCATCCACAACCGTCCGCATAATGCGGCCCTTTAAACAAATCTTGATTCTGCTCCCGAGACAAAATCTGAATGAATAAACCTCTCCTGTATTTATCTTTTCTGAAAGCCTTATAAAACATCCGCCAAGGGATATATCTTCAAGATAGCCTATTTCATAAGAATCACTGCAGTCAAGATATACTCCTAAATCTATATCATACCGGCTTGCCTGTTCCCACCACCTTAGACGCGGGTTAAAATACGGAGCAATAATATGCTTTCTAAAAAACAATCCGGCTATTATAAACAATAATGTATTAAAGAACAGTAAACTGAAGAGTGAAATCATAGGGTTTGAAATGTAGGCAAAAATGTTATAGGCAAATATTCCTGCAGCTGAGAAAATAAAGATCCACCAGCCGGCCTTTGTTACAGTATAGATTGATACCGCTGCGGCAGGATAAAGAAGCAGGATAAGGATATCAGAAACCGCCATTTTGGAGAAAACATTACCCTCACCCCATAGCGGAAGCATGTTAAAAAGCGCATTTTCAAGAATTGCTAATACCGGAGCGGCAATCATAATAATTGAAAAAACCAATATACTCGTTGGACGTTTAAGGCTCGACATATTAATCTCCATTTTGGGATGAGCAATTATACTCCATTATTTAATCTTTTAAAAGAATTTCAATAAATAACTTTATGCATATGGAAATCCATTAACCCTTGAAAACCAAAAGATAATATTGTAAAAATTCAGAAATGAAGAAGAGCTCACTAATAATATCTGTTGTCTTACTCACAATATTATTCTTTCCTGCAAATACAGCGGCAGAAACCAGGCTGCAGCCGATAAGCATTAACGCTTCTGCAGCAATAATGATTGACGCAAAAAGCGGTAAGGTACTTTATGAAAAAAATGCCGATGAAATTATTCCGCCGGCATCCATGACTAAATTGATGACAATCCATATCGCGTTGGAATATATAAATTCAGGTAAATATTCAGCAGACGACATTGTCCCTATATCAAAAAATGCTGACTTCAGGAGCCTTCCTCCCCATTCATCGCTCATGTTTCTTGAACAGGGTCAGAGGGTAAGCCTGATTAAACTCCTGCAGGGGCTTGCGCTTCCATCAGGAAATGATGCGGCCATTGCTGTTGCTGAGTATATAGCCGGAAGCGTGGAAGATTTTGTTCAGCTTATGAACAATAAAGCAGAAGCGCTTAATCTCTCAAATACCCATTTTGATGACTCATCAGGCTTATCGGAAAAAAACCTTACAACGGCCCGTGAATACGCGTCATTCTGCCGAATCTATATCGAAAAAAACAAGGCTTATCTCAAAAAACTGCATACCCCTGCTGACTTTACCTACCCAAAGGCAGCAAACATCCCCATAGGCGGAGACAGTGTCTACGGTCCGATTACCCAGCCCAACCACAACCTGCTTATAGGGCGGATGCCTGGTGTTGACGGATTAAAAACCGGCTTCATAGAAGAATCAGGCTATAATTTTGCCGCAACAGCAGAAAAAGACGGAAGGCGGCTCATTCTGGTAATGATGGGCGGACCGGGAACAACAGCCAATGAGGGTTCTTTGAGACGTGCCCTTGATGCCGCAAGACTGCTTACATACGGCTTTTTCGGATGGATAGAATACCGTCATCCTGTACCCAAAAGCGGTAAAGTAGAGGTCGGTGGAGGAAAATCCAGATATCTAAAAATAACCTACAGCATTCCCGATCCCATACTGATTGAGGCGTCAAAGGTTGATGAATTATCATTCCATTCGAGGTTCGATGATATAAAACCGCCCGTAAAGGCAGGAGATTTAATAGGAAGCTGGCATATCACTGACGGGGAAAACAACCTGCTACAAAATGGAACAATATCGGCCGCCATTGATATGAAAAAGGGCAATATACTTCAAAGGGTTCTTGATTATTTCAGAAGAAAATAAGACTCTTATGCCGGCCGCCGGAAGGAAAATCCCGGCAGCCTGAAAACAGCCTGCCTCGGCCTCTTGGCCTGAGGCCCGTAAATCTACTTTCCGTATCCCGATAAAATCGCGCTTACACGCTCAGAGCCTATCGAATAGAGAAAGCTTACAAGCCTCGGGCCCTTATCCTTACCGATCAGAGCCTGATATACCGCTGGAAAGAAGTCTGCCGAATCAAGACCGAATGCCTCAGCTGCCGCGTAAACATTTGTGCTGAACTCCCGTTCTTCCATCACATCCATCTTTTCCCTTACAGCCTCAGCAAGCATTGCAAGGGCTCCAGCCTGGGCTTCACTTACCTCGGCAGGGGGAGAATCCGGTGTTTTAACCTCGAACTGAAAATCATCCGGGGCAAAATTCTTTACCCAGTTCCAGGCGCATTCAGCCCTCTGCCTGAGCCTTGGCTTCTGTGATTCTGAAACATCACCAAGGTTATCAATGACCTTCTCTATATCGCCGGACTGAATCTGAAGGAGGTTACAAAGATGCCTGATCTGAATCTGATAAGGCATTTCGGCCTCAGGCTTTTTTATCTGTGAAAGTTCATATATGCGCGCCTGTTTTTCCCATTTTTTCAGGGCCTTTTCAGATTCAGGTTTGTTATAGTATGTCCGTTCACATTTATCGTAGTCTTCATAGATCTTAAGAACATCCAGATCAAAAGAGATTGCAAATTCCGTATTAGGCCGGGTTCCGGCAAACATGTAGCGGATAACCTCAGGCTGGTAGATCTCAAGTACATCAGCAAGGCTTATAACCTCACCGGTAGACGAAGAGATCTTTCCTCCCCGCCCTTTGATTCGGAGAAAGTCATACTGAAACGATATCGGGGGACTTCCGCCGTAGATCTGCTCAACAATCATCTCGGCAGTATCAAATGAGCCCCCTTCCGAGTGATGGTCCTTGCCGGCCGGCTCAAAGTCTACACCCTCTTCCTTCCAGCGCATCGGCCAGTCGATCCGCCAGGGAAGCTTTGCCGCACCGGTCTCACGCAGATCAAGCCTTTCACTATGACCGCATGATTCACAGCTGTAGTCTATGCTCCACTCACCGTCAAAACCCGTGACCTTTGTGGTATCCTTATTACAGGCGGTACAGAAAACACTTACAGGCATCCAGTCATCAGAAAGCGGTGCTGTACGGTGTTCATTAAGGAGTTCCATTATTTTAGCCCGCTTCTCAAGGGCGGTCTTCATTCCCTGAGCATAGCGGCTCTTTCCATATTCAGCTGCCTGATAGATGTAATCAGGTTCAACACCAACAAGAGGTAAAAGTTTTTCAAGACGCTTTTCATTGGCAGCCGCGTAGTTTTTCTGCCCGTCAAGAACATCCGGCACAAGGGTAATAGGCTTTCTAAGATAGGTTTCAAGAAGTTCCTGCTCAGGCATATTCTTTGGAACCTTTCTGAAAACATCGTACTCATCCCATGAGTAAATGAATTTGACGTTTTTACCCTTTTCACGCAGGGCCCTCACAACCAGTTCGACAGAAATTATCTCACGGAAATTACCAATGTGAACAGTTCCTGAGGGAGTAATTCCGGAAGCACATACGTAGGTATCTTTTTCACCCTTTTCCCTTATTATCTTGTCGGCCGTAAGATCGGCCCAATGTGTTGATTTAGGTTTCATAGTAAGGGGGATTATATATACTGAAAGTGATTAATTCAAGCTTGGAAAAAAAGAAGATTAAACCAAAAAATACATTTACTACAATTGGTGTTGGCTGCTTTTGGGCTTGATCATAAGCCTTATTTCCGGTGATAGTAATATTTATGAACAAGACCATAAAATATTCAGCAGTACTGCTTATTTTATTAATACTCACTGCTATACCTCTATTTGCGTTTGAATCAGGCACAGCCTCCTGGTATGGCGGCAAGTTTCAGGGCAGGAAGACCGCCAACGGTGAAATTTTTGACACCTATAAGTTTACAGCAGCACATAAAACCCTCCCGTTCAATACAATAGTAAGGGTTACAAACCTTAATAACGGACTCAGTGTAGAGGTTCGCATAAATGACAGGGGACCCTTCGTAAAGGGCAGAATAATTGATCTATCGCGTGCGGCTGCGGAAAAACTGGATATGACAGCGTCAGGGGTAGCACCGGTAAGGATCGAAATAATATCTCTGCCCGAGGGTTTTAAAAAAGATGGAATCATAAAATCAGATGAGGTCCATCCGGAAGGACACCACGGAAGCTACAGGATTCAGATTGCTTCATTCTCAAGTATCGGAAACGCGGAAAAATGCTTAAGAAAACTGCATAAAGCCGGAATGAGCGCTGAGATAGAAATTTCTGACACAGGAATGTTCAGGGTAATTATGCCGGGAGTAAAAGAGAAAGATCTTGGCCATACAAAATCCATTCTGGCCGGTATAGGGTATAATAGTCCATTAATCAGACATAATTAAATGAATTATTTATCAGATAGCGGCTGATATGCTGACATAAATGCTCATTTATGATATCTTATCAATATAGAAGGGTATTTATATGCAGAATATTGGAATTAACATTGGTTCTTCAAGCCTCAAGATTGTTATGCTTGAAGACGGAAAAATTGCCTGGAGCAGCGTGCTCCCTCATGATGGAGACTTTGTTTCAACATTAAAGAAATCTTTGGAAGGAAGGGAAATCTCTTCTAACGCGAAAGCCCTGGTTACAGGGACAGAAGGCCGTTATCTATTCAATATAAACAGTACAATTGAAACCGTTTGTATTGAAAGTGCTCTGAATCAGTTAGGACAGAATGTCGATGCCGTAGTCAGCATGGGCGGTGAAGATCTGACTGTTTATACTATTGATGAGAACAACAAGATACTTAATAACTTCACAGGAAGTAAATGTGCCTCCGGAACCGGAGAATTCTTCAAGCAGCAGCTTGGAAGAATGGACATGGTTTTAGATGATGTAAATAATGTGGATCAGAATGCGAAGGTTATGCCGCTGGCAGCCCGTTGTTCAGTATTCATGAAGTCTGACTGTACTCACAGGCTAAACAAACGCGAGGCAACAAAGGACGATATAGTTCTCTCGTTAAGTGATGTCATGGCCACAAAGGTCATAGACTTTCTTAAAAGAGCGAGAATAGATGAAGGAAGGGTTCTTCTTGCCGGAGGTCTGACGCTTAACAAACACATTCTACGCTTTATAAGAGAAAAGGCTCCGAAGATTGATTTCATAGTTCCCGAAGAGGCCTCTTATTTAGAAGCCTTCGGCGCGGCATTTCTTGCAGATGAAAACGGAAGTCAAATGCCTGCTGTTGAAAAAATTCTTAAAGACAACAAGATCAACTTTCCGCGCTATAAGGATCTGCTCAGCGTAAAAGACAAGGTTACCTACTTTCAGGCTGACGTTGGCAAGGTTGAGGCAGGAAAAGAATACATCCTCGGTGTAGACGGAGGATCGACCACAACAAAGGCCTGTCTGATTGATATTGAAACAGACCAGATTGTTGCCCAGCACTATGGACGTACACACGGAGATCCGGTAAAGGCCTTTAAGGGCTGTATTGTTGAGATCAAGAAAAAGATAAAAGAAGACATCGGTGATCAGAAGATTAAGATAAGCCTTGCATCAACCACCGGCTCTTCGCGTGAGATACTAGGAGTATTCCTTGAGACCTCAGGTGTTTACAACGAGATTATCGCTCACGCCTATGGAACAACCTACTTCAGCAATGATGTTGACACCATCTTTGAAATAGGCGGACAGGACGCAAAATACGTTCTTCTTAACCATAAGGTACCAATTGACTACGCGATGAATGAGGCATGCTCCGCCGGAACCGGTTCATTTCTTGAAGAATCAGCATCCGGGGATCTTAACATCAGAAGTGCTGCCGACATAGGCGGTATTGCCACACAGGCAGAGAACCCCCTTAAGTTCGGCGAACACTGTTCAGCCTTTATAAATTCCGACATCAGAAAGGCCATTCAGCAGGGCGCGGGACGTGAAGACATAACCGCCGGTATAGTTACCTCTATTGTATCCAACTACCTCAACCGTGTTGTAGGTAATAGAACAATAGGAAACAAGATATTCCTCCAGGGAGGTGTTGCAAAGAACAAGGCAATACCTCTGGCATTCGCAATGATGGTTGGCAAGGAAATACTTGTTCCGCCGTCACCCGAACTGATGGGCTGCTTCGGAGTAGGCCTGCTTGCAAAGCAGAAATTCGAGGATGAGCTTCTTGAAAAGGGTGATTTTGACCTTGATGCAATGCTTGAGACAGAAATAGTTTATGAAAAACAGTTCAGATGCAAATCATGTGAAAATGACTGCCCCATCCAGATACTTCAGGTCAACGGCCATAAGTATATGTTCGGAGGACGATGTTCAAAATACACCAACAGCCGAAAGAAGATTGAATCAAATACAGATATTATCGATTTTGTACAGCGAAGATCTGATCTGGTATTCAAGGAATGCGCTGCCGATCCGGATACATTCGTTGCAAAACGGGATTACATAGTAGGTATCCCTCGCGCTTTCTCGGTACACACACTATACCCGCTGTACTCCCAGTTCTTCCACACTCTTGGAATAAAAACAGTGCTCTCCGACAAGATAGCGCACGAGGGTGTTGCCCGCTGTGAGAGTACCTACTGCTTTCCGTCAGAGATTGCTCACGGTTCAGTTCAGGATATCATAGACAAGGGCTGCGATTACATCTTTCTGCCGCACTTCCGTGATATGCCCTCTTATGAATCAGAGGTACACGCAAATTTCTGTCCTATTACACAGGGACTGCCCTACTACATCAAAAAGGCATTCCCCGATGTTGAAGAAGACAGAATTCTTGATCTGGTTGTTTCATTCAAATTCGGAGAAGAAAAGGCCCTTGAGCATTTTCAGAAATTAGGAAAGAAGCTTAATATCAGCGAATCTGAAATAAAGAAGGCATTCAAGGCCGGTGTAGCAAAACAGGAAGAGCTTCTTAGAAAAATAAAAGAACTCGGTCTTGAAGCACTTGAATACGCAAGAAACAGCGATAAACCGGTAATAGCCCTGCTTGGACGCCCGTATAACGCCTTTACCCGTGAAGCCAATATGGGAATTCCTAAAAAATTCACATCCAAAAACTTCTCGGTAATTCCGTTTGACATCCTTCCGTTTGAACACGAAGAGATATACGACAATATGTACTGGTATTACGGACAGCAGGATATGAAGGCCGCCCGTATGATTAAGGGCGAAGACAATATATATGCAGCATTTATATCTAACTTCTCATGTGCCCCCGACTCATTCATGCTTCACTACCTTAAGTGGATAATGGGCACAAAGCCCTTCCTTGTACTTGAGCTGGACTCACATTCAGCAGACGCAGGAATTGACACCCGTGTTGAGGCATTCCTTGATATTATAGACGGCTACAGAAGCAAGATTGAAGACGTTGAGGGTGAGCGCTACGACAATGGCCTCAGGTTCAGAAACGACGGCTCGCTCTATATCGAGAATATTCACAGCGGTGAAAAAATGCCGTTACTGAATAACGACAAGATTGAGCTGATTGTTTCCAACATGGGAGAGATTGCCTCAGAGCTTGTTGCAACCGCGTTATGCGCCCAGGGATTCAATGCCCGGTCAATGCCGGTTGCCGACGCAAAGACGCTTGAGCACGCAAGAAACTATATGTCAGGAAAGGAATGTGTTCCATCACAGCTTGTTCTTGGCGGAGCCCTGAAATTCATGGCATCTTCCGAGTTCAGAAAAGACAAGATCTACGCTCTCTTCGTCCCGATAACAACAGGCCCATGCCGAACCGGGCAGTACTACGTCTTCTATGAAAACCTGTTCAAGGATCTGAGAATCGACAACGTTGTTGTTTTCACATTAAGTGCTGACAACTCATACAACGAACTCGGCCCCGGATTCTCGCAGTACGTATGGAAGGCTGTTACAGCCTCTGACTATCTGAAGGATATGCAGACAACACTCAGAGCATGCGCGGAGGATCCCGCAGCAGCAATGATCGAATACAAGAAGTCATGGAAGAAGGTAGTTAAATCCGTAGGTCAGGATCTAAAATCCCTCTATCCGTCACTTGAGCAGATGGGTAAAGAGATGGCAAAAATCCCGCTCAGCCGAAATCCGCTTGAGTGTCCCAAGGTTCTGGTTGTTGGAGAGATATTTGTACGCCGCGATGACTTTGCAGTTGATGAGCTTATTGAAAACTTTGCCCGCAAGGGAATTATCGCAAAGGTATCAAGTATTGCCGAATGGATTCACTACACAGACTTTGTCCGTGATTATGATGTTAAAAAGCGAATCAAGCTTAAACCCCTCCTGCTGAGACCCTTTACCAAGGAATTCAGAGAATGGGTATACTATCAGATTGAAAAGAAATGGAAACATACCATGGAGCATAAGGCAAAACACGCATTAAACGTTAATAACCTTGTTCCATCCGCTCCTCATGATATGAACAAGATAATGAAGACGGTTGAAGAGAATTTCGTGAACCTTGAGCTTAACTCGGAGATTGCTGTTTCATCAGGTTCTGCCGCCACCGCAATGCAGGAAGGCTACTCAGGTGTTGTAAACATCTCACCCTTTGCATGTCTTATCGGACGTGTAATCCAGGGAATATACACACCATGGGCCCGTGAAAGAAACTTCCCGACAATGTCGGTTGAGGTAGACGGAAACCAGCTTCCGCCGAATATTCTTAATCAGCTTAATATCTTCATGCTCAATGTACTTCGATTTAAACACGATATGCATATTGAGGATCTGGTTGAAGATTCAACATCTGTATACTCTGCAGGACTTGCCGGCATGATGAACGATGCTGAAAAAGAAAAGGAGCTCATAGGCTCTAAATAATCCAAGATCATATTGAATTAACAGCCGCTGAAGCCGGACATTTGATGTCTGATTCGGCGGCTTTTTTAATGCCATTTTTTGATCACCAACCGGAACTACAAATTGAGATTGCAAATAATTGAATATTTCGTTAACTTGATTGTGTAGACTATGAGGGGTAATTTTAAACGAACGGAGTAGTAAAATGCAGTTTATAATGGACTATATACAGTTTGTATGGCTTGGGCTTGCCGTTATTCTGATAATTATTGAGGCGGCAACCTTCAATCTTACAACAATATGGTTTGCTCTGGGAGCATTGATAAGTATGGTTCTGGCCTTTATAAAGATGCCTATCTCATGGCAGATACTGCTCTTTCTGATAATCTCATCAATACTGCTTTTTTTCACCAGACCTGTTGCAGTAAAAAAACTTAAAATAGGTTCGGTAAAAACAAATTCTGAAGGCCTGATAGGCCAGACAGCATTGGTAACAGCTGAGATGGGTCCTAACAGCAAGGGACAGGCAAAGATTAAGGGACAGATATGGACAGCATCACCTGTTGATGATGAAACAATCGATGAAGGTACCGAGGTAGTAGTAGAAAAAATTGAGGGAGTCACCCTCCAGGTAAGGAGAAAATAATGGATATTTGGCTTTTAATAGCACTGCTTGTAGTTATTCTGTTTCTGATAATCAGAAACATCAGAATCGTTCCCCAGGCAACAGCCTGTGTAGTAGAAAGACTTGGAGCATACCAGAAAACATGGAGTGTTGGTATTCACATAAAGATGCCCCTGATCGACAAGGTAGCAAAGAAGGTCTCGCTCAAGGAAAGCGTTGTTGATTTTCCTCCCCAGCCGGTAATCACCAGAGATAACATTACAATGCAGATTGATACTGTTGTATTCTTTCTGATTACAGACCCAAAACTCTATTGCTACGGTGTAGATAATCCCATTGCAGCAATTGAAAACCTGACAGCAACAACGCTTCGTAACATCATCGGAGAACTCGAACTTGATGAAACACTCACATCAAGAGATCTAATAAACACAAGGATGCGCACAATCCTCGATGAAGCAACCGATCCCTGGGGCATTAAGGTCAACCGCGTTGAGGTCAAAAACATCATGCCGCCGCCTGATATTCAGGAAGCGATGGAAAAACAGATGCGCGCCGAGCGCGAGCGCCGCGAGGTAATACTTCAGGCAGAGGGAGAAAAGCGCTCAGCAATCCTTGTTGCCGAGGGACAGAAGGAATCGCGGATCCTCGAAGCGGAGGCAGCTAAAGAGGCGGCAATCCGAAAGGCAGAAGGAGAGGCTGAGGCAATACTGAAGGTTCAGACAGCCACAGCAGAGGGTCTTGAACGGATCAAGGCAGTAAATGCTGATGAGGCTCTTATAAAAATCAAGAGCCTTGAAACCCTTGAAGCCGTTGCTGACGGACAGGCTACCAAGCTTATAATCCCGGCAGACATCCAGAACATGGCCGGACTGGTAACATCGTTCAAGGAGTTGATCGATAAATAAGCTGATCTTACATGGGCTCTATTGACAAAAAACTGATTATATGGCTTTATATACTGACTTTAGATCGGGCCTATAGCTCAGTTGGTTAGAGCACCTGACTCATAATCAGGGGGTCCTAGGTTCAAGTCCTAGTGGGCCCAAAAAAAGAGACCATTCACCGCAGGTGGG
>PDWJ01000499.1_pt1 | contig 57509 bp, 48 predicted proteins | sample 1430881 | NCBI WGS metagenome assembly PDWJ01 (sample SAMN01162460, study PRJNA174530) | Oral metagenome, whole genome shotgun sequencing project. | biome: Marine environment; feature: Marine mammal; material: Swab sample of the gingival sulcus; isolation source: swab sample of gingival sulcus...
CAAATTCACATTTGCCTGATAGTCAACATCCATATAGGTCAATCCATCTTTTTGTCGTGTAATACCAACAGTGCTTATAACCACATCGATGTCTTTACATATGTCTTTAATCGATTCAGGATCTGTCACTTGTGCTTCTATTATTTCTAAATTGGGAGCTTTTATAGTTACTTTCTTACGCACTACTATTTTTGTCTCATAATTTCTTGCAATTAATTCCTGAGTTATAAAAGATCCTAAATATCCTGTTGCTCCTGCCAATAATACTTTATTCATATTTTGTTCGTTCTTCACTAATCTCATTATCACCTCCATAAACCGTGCTGGTAATCGCGGTACTGACCGGCGCCGTGCGCCGATTAAGCAGACGCAGCCTGATTGATCGGTGTGTGGGGTCCGGGTAAGTACCTTGTTCAGGAGCGGAGCGCCGGGACAAGGTACTTGATGGGGTCAGCACCTCGATTCACAGGGCTCTTATTATTCGCTCAAGCGCGCTGTAAACTTTTGTATGCAAAGGAAGTTGGGTGTCCTCTTTTTAAGCGCATCACCAAAGCATCTGCACTCTTGAAGTTGCCTCCGTCCTTTTCCATTATGCACTGCTCATCGATCAGCCGCATCAGGGTAAGATTTGCATCTGTTTTTGATGCGGGTTCGCTGTAAATCACCGATCTTGAAATGCCTGCCAACCTGGATTGACGTCTGGTGGAGTATTGCGAATCCTGCTTAACCCACTCTTTACGTTCTAAGATCGACAGGCTCATAGTTTTTTTCAAGCCACTTAATGTCCAACTTCAGCCGCCCAATTTCCTGATAGAGTGGGGCTGTAAGCTCTTCTTCTGTTTTATGTTGCCTCCTGGACTTTGAATCAGAACAAAATGATTTCAGCCTTTTCCTGTAGCTGTCTTTTCCAGGTTGATATTTGGTTTTATATGTGAATCCCCCAGTTCTTTATCACCTCCAATTCCTCTGCGAGTAAAGCATTAGGAACCCACACCTATAAATGGGCAGTATCTTCAACTCTTGCCTCTACAGGGAGATCATATATTTCCTGCATAGTCACAGTTGGATAGCGGGATAATCTCTCGTGTTCAGGAGCCATTTTTTCTGTGCGGTTTTGAAATTGCCACGGAGGATCAGCTACGACTGTTGAGAATTTTTTCCACTTCATTTAGTAAGTCATCTGATGAACTCATGGCTATTAGCTTTCGAGGTATAATTATTTTGAAATACCGATTACCAAAATTGGGCAACCAGACCTGCCACCGCCTTCAATTCTTGGTAGTAATGTGCTCATATGCGTTGTTGATGCCCCATAAAACGAACCTCTTTCAAGGTTATTGAAAATATCTTGTAATTTATCACACCTTGTAATTATAAAATCGACAGTTATCACCCATAGATCAAATAGTAAACTGAAGTTATTGAGGTCTCGTTCGTAGACAGGGGTTTTTGTCGTTCCATTCAACTTCAAGAGATACTCGATTTCTTAAACAGTCGATTGTATGGGTTGGGGTTTCCAAAAACTGTCAATACAGAAACAATGTCATCTTATTCATTGGGAAAACCTCTTTGAGAGGTCACACATGCATGCTTCCACTCGTGAACTTCCTAATTATCTCTTATCAATTGTGGGAGCAAATTAATGTTTATAATACCTCCTTACTGTTTTTGGGGCATAATCGCGGCGCTGGTCTGCCCACGGAGCCGGTCAAGTAGCTTGTTCAGGCGGGGAGTGTCGGGACAAGCTACTTGACGACTGGTCACAGATGTAAGGTTCTATGCAAGATAGCGTCTATATCCCCACTCTTCACCTGATCGGTAATGCACACTTTACCGATTTGTTCGGGCAGCACAAAAAATAGGCGTCCGTTAACTGTTTTCTTGTCTGCACGCAGATAACGGGCCATCTCATCAGGGTCAAGGTCTTTCGGTATGCTCGTTGGTAAACCATACGCTATCAGCAGGTTAGCAAGATTCTGGGTTATATCGTCACAGTTTTCCAAGCTCTTTGGTGCCAGTTGAGCAGCCGCAACCATTCCAATGGCAACGGCATACCCATGGATAATGGAAAAATCCGATGCAGCCTCAACGGCGTGGCCAATGGTGTGACCATAGTTAAGTATACGCCGCAATCCGCCTTCCTTTTCATCACGGGCCACGACCTCTGCCTTGATGGCACAGCAACGCGTAATCATGGCGGTCAACTCAGCGGCATGCAGCTTTTTTATGGCAGCTTGTTTATGCTCCAGAAAGGTATACAAGGAACTGTCCCTGATGACAGCATACTTAATAACCTCTGCCAGACCACCTTGATATTCTTCCTTGGGAAGGGTTTGCAGGTACTCAATATCTATATATACCCCCTTGGGTTGATAAAAAGCTCCGACAAGATTTTTTCCCTCAGGTATATCCACGCCCGTCTTGCCGCCTACTGAGGAATCCACCTGAGCCAGCAAGGTTGTCGGTACCTGGACAAAAGGGACCCCTCGCATATAGCAGGAGGCGAGAAATCCGGTAATGTCACCAACCACACCACCACCAAAAGCGATAAGCGCATCACTTCGATCAAAGCCACTCTCGACCAACCTGCTTGCCAGGTCACCGATGGTTTGAAGCGTTTTACCTGATTCTCCTGCGGGAAGAGTAAAAAGCTGACCAGCTATATTTTTCTCCCCAAGCGCCTGCATAAACTGACCGCCATAGAGCCTGCCGACATTGGTGTCGGTAATAACACCGTATTTCCGCCCTATTTTAAGGTTTTGTAAATCAGTCGCGATGGTTTTTCGTATTCCTGGACCGATGTGGATAGGATAGCTGCGCTCTCCCAACCCTACTGAAATAGATGTGGCATCCACAACCTTCTCCTTGTCAGGATTATGCCCCAATGGAGCAAAATATTCATCAGAAAGCCGGTCGAGGTAGACGCACCGCATGTGCGAACAACCCCATTCACCGGTTTCAACCTACCAGTTTTCTTTAAAAAAGAAATGACCTTACAATCGGATAAAAAAAAAGGGATGCCGTTGACACGGCATCCCTTCTACAGACTGTCTGCAAAAAAAGAGGATTACATGGCGTCGCCGGAAGCAGCACCCTGCATTTTCACCTCAACCTTCTCCGTAAGACCTGCGTAGTATGCACGGAGGTGATCCAGGACTTCATCACGACCAAAGTGATCAACAACTTCAGCGCCTTCAGAGAGGGCTTTCCGCAGTTTGGTTCCAGAGAGGATAACACGATCTTCTTTGGTGTGGGGGCAGGTCCGTAGAGAGGCCATACCATCGCACTTGTGGCAATAGAAGGTCCAGTCGATCTTCATGGGCTTGCACTGCAGGTCTTTTGCTGCATCACCGGTCACGGGTATACGATCAAAAATCTGTTGTGCTTCGAACAGGCCGTAGAAGTCGCCAACACCGGCATGGTCACGACCAATCAGCATGTTGTTAACCCCATAATTCTGGCGGAAGGTGGCATGGAGCAGACCTTCACGGGGACCGGCATAACGCATATCCAGGGGATAACCGGCGTTAATGACGTTCTCTGCTACAAAGTACTTGTCGATCAAAATTTCAATGGCTTTCACACGGGTTTCAGCAGGGATATCACCAGGCTTCAGGTTACCAATCAGGGAGTGAATCAAAACGCCGTCACATACCTCAATGGCGATCTTTGCCAAAAACTCATGGGAGCGATGCATGGGGTTACGCAGCTGCAGGGCGGCAACATTGGCCCAGCCGCGCTCGTCAAACATGGCGCGAGTCTCGGCAGGGGTCAGATACACGCCGGGATATTTTTCTTTATATCCACCCTCGGAGAGCACTTTTACAGGACCGGCAATGTTGAACTCTTTCTGGTTCATAACCATGATGACGCCGGGATGATCTTCAGGAGCGATTTCCCAAAATTTACCGTCTACAGACTCTTCGCCTTCGCCCATGAATACTTTTTCGCATTCCCACTTCTTGTCGGCTTCGGTCATTTCGTATTTTTCAGTGACCTTCATGGTCGCATAGACTTCACCTTCATTCACCAAGGCGATCTCGTCACCTTCGTTTATCTCAGCAGCATCGGCCGCTGCAACATCAAGGGTGATTGGTACAGGCCAGAAGGTACCATCAGCAAGCTGGAAGTTTTCACATACACCTTTCCAGTCAGCTTTCGTCATGAAGCCTTCAAGAGGGGAGAAACCACCGATCCCCATCATGATTAAATCGCCTTTGGCACGATCAGATACTTCCACCTGTTTCAAGCCCTTAGCTTTCGCTAACTCCGCGTCCCGCTCTGATCCTTCAAGCAAAGCAGATACCAAACCTTTGCCGCCATGAGGCGCTACTAATTTACTCATAGTTCATCCCTCTCTGTTTGATTCTTATTAGATCGTAAGCCCTACAATTTCTGCATCGTTTTGCCGATTTATCCAGCCTGTACAGACAAAATCGAAACAGTGTTCAATGTTAGTTGTACTTAAATAAGTAAATTATGTACTGAGGTACGAGTGAGAAGTCAAGGAAAAAGAAACTATATTTTTGAATGATGGTATAAGTTGATTTGATTTGATTTGTTGGTGGAAAGGAGACAGACCAGATGACCATGCCAACCAACCCGGATTGCTCATCAGCCCAGGTGGGAGCAGAGAACCAGTTTTTGGCAGTGCAAATACTCATGACCATGTCGGCCTATCTGAACAAACAAACCACCAAGGGGCTGCCCTGACAGAGTCAGAGCAGCCCCGGAATACAACAGTATCTGAGGAGGAATGTTACCGAACCTTCCAGCTTTGCACCCCAGATTTTGTCTGCAGAGGATTATCCTGCTCCACACGCTTAATTTCACCTGTGCTGGTCTGAACCATAATGGCTGAACCATCCTGACGTCCACTGTGGGCACTTGGTGAAGCGGCCAAGCCACCGCCCAGGCTGACCTTTCTGGGGGATTCTCCCTGGCCGCCGCCTGTTCCACCACCGCCGGTGCCTGTGGAACCGCCACCGAACACATCGGTTTCATAGGCCGTTCCGGTTGTGTAATACAAGGCCCAAAGGGAGCTGGAGCCACTGGGTATACAAACGTCTGCCGAGGGGGTAAAGGTGGTAAAGGACATCAGGCCGCCAAGCAGAATACCCTGCCCCAGATTACGTTCACCTGCCTTTTCCCCGGTTTCGGTCAGGAAATCAAGGTACCATCCCTGTTTTTCCTGTTGTTCAGCCACGAGATCTTCCCAGTGCCAGCCAGTTGCCGTATCCGTATTCACGGTACCATCCAGGTTCACCCGATAATTGGTGGTATCGACCAGCTCTGCTTTCCTTATCGTATCATAGGTATACTCATCTGTCGTCGTATCGAATGGTTCTTTGAGACCGTAAAAGGACTGCCTGTCCAGATTGATGACATCACTGGAATCCAGATATCGGCCGGTGCCAAAGTACACCCAGCGCTGACCGGTTTCATCAATACCAGCGGTAGCTGCTGCTGTTATTGGTTGCTGCGCATCCAGCATGACATTGTCAGCCACCCAGTTGCTGGGATCCTGATCCTCATCATCATCATTGGGATCATCAATGACCAGCCGGCGTAATGTGCCTTTCCAGGCAGGTGTCCCCGGACTGTTGCCGGCTACCGTGCCGTAATACAGCACGTCGGCATTGAAATCCAGGTTCCAATCCACTGTGATGGGATCGCTGACAAAGGTACCTGGTTCCAGACTTACATAGGGATGGAGTCCTTCTTTCAGGACACCTGTCTGGTGTCCACCAGCGCCCAGGTTATCGGTTAGGGTGTACAAGGTATTATGGGTAGCCAATTTCACCAGGTCGAGCAGGTAAAACTGCCCGTTCTGACTGCTGGAGATGGCATTCAGCAGGGTGGGGTCCGGCTCACCGCTGGCATTGGCAGGGCCGGATCCAAAGGCCAGGAACCATCGATTCTCGCCCTCTTTAGGATTAGTATTGTCATAGTCGTCATACACCCCGTCATGATCACCGTCCTTCATCACCACCACACCGGGATAGTTTGTGGTAAAGCCTTGTTTGGGCATGGCAATTTCTCCTAACAACCGTGGCGGCACCTCGGGGTTGGTGATGTCAAAAATCACATAGGCCGAACGCATAACCGGATCAGTGGGATCAACAACACCATCTTTATCCAAATCAGCCTGCACTGTGGCCCCGCCCAGCCGCATGCCAACGACCATGACCGTCCCCCAGCCATAGGGGTGATCTGTATCCACCGGGAATATTTTGGCATCAAAAATCCTTGGTTTGAGATCCACATAGTAACTGTGTCCATAGGCGGTATCTGTCAGCCAGTAGAGATGGGGCAGCAGATGAAAGGGCACATAAGCCCACAATTCCGCACCGAGTTCGGGATAGCTGGTGGTGCTGGCACAGGCCTCATCATTGGTCAGATCCGAGTCCCAGGGGTTATAGTCGGCATTCATTTCGCGGCAGTACTGCTGGTTGCGCTCATCATAAAAACCGCCATTAAAGGCATGCAGCATCCCATCATTAGCCCCTGTATAAATGACATGTCTGCGCCCTTCATATTGGGCCGCAAAGGCCGCATAGGTGGGGTCCCTGTAGAGCAGATGAAAATTTTCTGCCGGACTTGCCACCAGGGTGGGCGTGGAATAGACGATATCGCCCAGTCTCCAGGTGGAATGATTGTAGTACCGGGACCGGAGTTCTGTACCGGGAATATCCGAGCCATTGAGATGTATCGGCTCAGGCTCACCGGAGGCGTCTACATAATCCAGGCCACGAACCCAGTTAACCTGACGTTCGGTCTGCTCCAAAAGGAAAGAATCGAATTCTGGCGGGATCAGGGTGCTGATGGCGCTGGGAGTATCGTCAAAGGTCCAATAGAGGGTGAGATAGGCATAGAACTGGGCAGGATCAGAAAGATCAGTGCGCGTTACCGCTGCCCCGCCCCAGATAAAATCCTTGACCTCTCCATCATCCACGACACCGTTGCTGTCGCTATCCACCCAGGTAAAGATATATCGCTGCCTCTCTTCAGATAAGTAGGTACTGCGCTGCGTAACAGGGTCCAGCAAGGCACTGTTGAGCCAGTCGGTGGTATTCCACAGGTAATGGAAGTCCTCAAAATCAAGCCCTGTGGCGCCAATACTCCACAGCATTTCATCGGCATCCAAGTTGCCATTACCGTTTATGTCATAGTACCTGGTGGCATCGCTGTCGCCATAAAGAAGAATGGCATCTATCTGTGACAGGAAGGCGTGGAACAAGGGATCAAACACAGCGGCCGTGGTCTCCACGTCCAGAACCCCGTCGCCATCTTCGTCTTCAGTATCCAGCTGGCCGTTGTCGTTGAGATCTTCACCGGGATCCAGAAGGCCATTGCCGTTGGTGTCTTCTGTATCCAGCAGGCCGTTAAAATTGTTGTCCTCGTGGAGTACTCTTCCGTCACCATTGAGATCCGGCCCGACTATATCAAGGATGTCATTCTCGTTGGAATCTTCCCTGATATAACCGTAACTATCCACAAAGAAACCGTGCAACTGACCTATCCACTCCACAGTATTTGCTGCGCCTGTGGTATCGCTTACTTTAGGGAAAAAGATGGACTGATACACGGCCCCCTCACCGGTTCGGGTATTGGAGATAACCGAAGCCGCCGTACCGGAGGAAGCCGTATTCAAGATAGCGGCAAAGGATTTGTTCAGCTGCTCCTGCAACCGCAAAGGGTTGGTGACATAATAATAGGTATCAGGAACCCCATCGTTATCTTCATCCCATTCTGTGTCCAGGTTTGGTGTTTTGTCACCGTCACTGTCCTTGAAGTTGCCCCATTTGGCTGCATACCAGAGGGGATTGGGGATAAGGCTGGCCGCAGCGGCCCCCCCGGAACTGTCGGGAACGAAACGTCTGGTCGTGTAGAGCGGCAGCACCCCCAGGCTCTCGTCATGATGTTCTCCAGGGTTGTCGCGGGCCTCGATGGCAGCAATATCTCCTGGCTCAATGGGATCTACGCCCGGAGGGGTATCCAGCCAGGTAAGAAAATCATATTCGACCGGGGTATCGGAGTCCGTCACTTCCAGATAGGTGCCGTCTTTGGTGGTCCCGGAGATAATATAGCCGGCATGCTGGATATAGGACCCAGAAGCAGATTCGGCAGCCAGGGTAATATCCACAGCCACCGCATCAGCAGGGTCATTGACCGGAACTCCCGAACTGTCCACAAGCTGGAAGCTATACTTGACAATATCATCCATGTCGTGGTCAGCGCCCTGCTCCACATCCTCGTAGTTGATCCGAAAAACCCCGTGGGTGGGGGTAATCTCTTCTACAAAAAAGTCGACGATGGTATTGGTCGGCCAATAATTCCAGACCTTGTTGTTATTTCCTCTTGAACTCACGGTCTTGGCAAAGGGCACCAGGGTGACCGGGATCCCGCCGATATCCAGTTCGATCCTGGGCAGGGGGGAAGCCAGCCCCACGGTATAGGTATTGACTTTCTGGTCGTCCTCCACAGAAGGTTGTAAATCAGTAACATGACCGTAGTAGGCCACTGCTGCTGAGTAGTAGCCGCCGCCCTTGGTTGGCTCCTCGGGACAGAGCCCTCGAATAGCCCCAAAGCCGTCGATATTCTTGACACTGCAGGCCCCATCAAAATCACTCCCGTTCTGCCCAATATAGCGGTCACCGGAGACGCTTTCTCCAGTGGAAACTGCTTCAGCCCATTCTTCCACGTCCAAATCAGTGACCCCGTCCTCCAGCTTCATGTCTGTTTGGATACCGGAACCAAAATTGTCATTCACCCCTGGCAGGTCATCCGCATCAAAGGTCGGGTTAATATCGCTGAGCACCAGCATATAGGGGCGGGAGCAACGATCATAGCCATTGCTGGCATCGTAAGGGTCATCCCAGGCGGCCAGGGGGAGCCCAAGCTTATTGTCATCCAAGTCGCCGTCGGCGACATCATAGGTATACTTGTCGGTGGGTTGTTTTTTACCTGCAAAATACCTCTGGGTTTCATACATCATCTCGGCTATGGGATTGCCCCAATCCCGGCACTGGCCGTTACCCATGGGCCCCCTGGTGATCCAGCCGCAGTTGTCCCGGTAAGAGCTGTGGGTGTAACTGTACCCTTGGATCTGTAGTTTGTTCAAGGTATCGATAATGCCACTCGTTGAGCTTAGAACACCAGTATGGGGATCAATTTCATCGGTGATAGTGCCAATACCTTTGCGTAGAACACCTCCTCGGGTGTTATTGGTCCAGGAACCAGTCATCAGTCCAAAATACATCCGTCCAGTCTCCCCGTGCCTCTGCAACAGACCAATGGGTTTGTAATTGCCATCCGGGTATTGTTTGCAGTCTGATTCCAGGCCAATATCAGGATCGCATACCCGTACCCGGGTATGGTAATCGGTTATGGTGGAACTGATGGCCTCAAACCGATAGGTGGATAGGGTCAGGGAACGAAAGGCGCTTGCCGGAATAATAGTCCATACATTACCGGAATCCGGCCCCTTCCAGTAGAGGTAGTATTGATCCCACCCAGTGGATTCTTCCATGCGGAATTCAAGGCTGTGTTCTCCTTCTGCCAAGGTCACCGTACCGGAATAGGTTTCATGCCCGTTCGCACTGTGACTGCCATAATAGCCGATAATGACCTCATTGGCGGTACCACCGTCAATGATAACCTCAACAGCCCCATTCCCATCTACTGCTATCTCATACTCTCCTTCATGTTGCACCAGCAAAGTGCCGGTGAAGATTGCCAGGTAGTTGTTCTGCTGGGCACTATCATTCGTGTACGGATCATAGTCGTTCCCCCAGGGATTACCAGCCCCGTCAATGGCCCCGAAGTCGTATTCGGAGGGATGAGAGTATCTTTGCACTCTGTGATTACGAATATTGTAATCTAACCACCCCCCGGAGGCGTACTGATTGACCGCCCTGGCATAGGTGGTCACCAAGGTCTCGAATTCCTCATGGTCGTTCGGGTGGCCAGGATGTTTGATTCCCGCGGCTACCTCAATGTTATCCTTGGCCACAGGAGATTCGGACGATACCCAGTCCCAAATCCGTTTCTGGCTGTTGGGCAGAACACGGAGCAGCGGCGGACCGCCGTCGGTCTTTGTTGTGGAGGCGAACAAGTGACGTACTACCCCTTCAACCACCGGGAGTTCCAAGGGGCTGTACTCTCTTATGTCATACCCATTCACCGCCTCACTGGTATATTCCTTCCCCCAGGTATGGGCATCATGGGGCACGTACACCCTTTCAAGGACGGTCTCTGTGGGGGTATCCGTACTTCGGTATCCGCCGTACAAAACCTTGCGGATGGTGTCCATGCGGGACATGGTCAGATAGTTGAGAAAATCACCACTCCATTCATTGACTCCCTCACACTTTTTATCCTGGGTCGTGCTCGTGGCCTCAAAAAGAGGAGAAGACGCGTTTTCATTATAGGCATAGCACTTGAAATTATCAAAATAGCCATAGTAATCTATGCTCGTCGGCTTGTAGGTAACATCCAGGACACCGTCATCGTCCAGATCAGAGGCGTCATTGTATGCCTCATAATACAGTTTGTGATTTCGTCCCATAACCAGCATAACCAAAGGTGGCGCTCCGGAAGAAACAAAAGGCGGAACAACATTGTAGTCGGCGCTGGTGGCGCCAAAGGCGACGGACATGGTCAAGGGGACCGAAAGTATCGTACCCGCAAGCAGAGATCGAATTATTGTTGCTGCTCTCATATCAGTATCCCTGTTGTTTTAATATTGTTCAATCTGATACACACGATTGCCTTCGGCCATCATGAGAACACGGCTGCCCTGGTGGAGATCCTTCAGGGTGATGTACTCTTTGTATACGGCCGCATCCTCTTCATACACCCGGCGAAGAATAACGTCATCCATGATGGTATACCTGGTTTCGTCCACCATGATATACGTCCTTTTCCCTTTCCAGGGCTTTCGGGTCACTATGCCGTCCACCCACTTACCGATGGCATCAGCCTGGCAGTCCCCGCCAGGAGACACCACCAGCACACCTGCGGTCATGATTGCCGCGAAAAGACAGACTGCAACTCGATGATAGATGTCTTTTAATACCTGCATGTGCCCTCCTGTCCTACCACATGTCTCCAGGTCAGCATGAGTCGTGACTTGGAATTCCTCTTGTCCAGTTGTTGCGAATGAATGTCCAGCGCGATGATACTGCCCCCCTGGGCTACAGATTTCCCCAAGCCCTCGTATCCGGCAACCATCTGCAGGGCCGAGCCTGGCTGAACCTTGGTGACACCGTATACAGCGATATTGGTATGCGACAAGGTGTCGTCACTGCGAAGACCGGAGGCGAGATTTTCAGGAATACGAAGGGAACGAATCGAATCCGAGGGAATATCATCTTCCACTGTATCGTCCCCAGCCCCAAGGATTCCTTTGATATTGGCGACGTACGCGAGATCGGGGTCAAGGATGTCCACCCCTGCTATCGTGGTGGTACTGGTTTGAAACCCCTTGGGGCAACTCAAGTTCTGCTCCACCATCTCAATCCCTACCTGCAGACCGCCGTCTGCCCGGTAAAACGCGTGCTTGGCGTTTTTATCATTGGCAGCGACCCGTTGTTCAAAAACACTGGTGGTGGTGCCAAAAATCCCGAGCAGGCTGAGCATGACCAGCATCAGTAGAGCCAGCACCAGTACAAAACCGTTCTCATCCCCTCTGTTGTCCTTTTTTAGGTTCACGTCAATCTCCTTGGGTGGCTGAACCGCCAGTTGGCGCCCTTTCTCAAGGGGCATTTCTTACTTGAGACACCCTCTTCATAAGAAACTGGGGTTAAATAATATCGTCTTTCAGATAAACAAAGGTAACCGGCGCGCTCATATTCTGACTGAGATCCTGCACATGCACATGAATGGTCATCACATTGGGGACCGGGGTGTCCAGAGCCGCGTTCCAGAAAAACTGATAGCGGCCATCCGTGGACGTACCACTGCCGTCCGCCGTAGCGGCCGTCATATTGTCCAGACCAAAATTGCCGCCGTCATCGTCAATACCATCCTGATTATTGTCCTGATCGGTACCGTCTCCATTGAGATCCGTGATCGCAGTGTATTTCAGCCCGATGAGCAACTCAATCTGCTCGGCGTTCAAGTTACCGGCTTCGCTCAGCATATTTGCCCGCATATTGCCCTCCACGGAATAGGCCTGCATGCTGTAGAGGGCAATAATACCTATCACCAGGAGCACAATGGCCATCATCACCTCAATCAGGGTAAAGCCGCGCTGGGAGAAAAAGATTTGTTTCTGCATTACAGCCCCATGTTGCGAAGGTTCACAGTTGTCACGTACAGCCGTCGGCGGACATTGTCGTTAAAAGGTCCCCAGACAGTACCAGAGGGCGAGGTGTAGGTCAGCCCGGTATTCTCATAATCCTGGGCTGCCTTGCTCGCCCTGGCCAACAGACAAATACGGATGGCACGGATGTCATCAAGGACTGTGGTGGTGTTGCCCTCAGCGTCCAGATACTGAAATTCAAGGCTGGTGGCATCGTTAAAATTTTCCGCCACAGCCTGAATAGTCGAGCCGCCATTGACCTCCTTTCGACCCAGCCTCCAGATACCATCTGAACCAGATTGATACATGCTGTACTGGATGATCTCATCACTCTGATCGGTCTTCCCGTCTCCATCAAGATCACAGGAAACCTTGACATCGTTGAGATGCGCCTCTTCAATGGTCGCTCCCGCGCCTGAGCCGTCATCATACCCGGCCATACGCAAATCACTGACCATGGCATAGATGGCTGCCCGCACATTCTGCTGCATTTCTGCCACATCATCCTGGGCCACATATGTCCGCTGCTGGCTAATATAGGCGCCATAAATCGCTCCCATGACCATCCCGGAAATCGCCAGGGTGATCATAAGCTCGACCATGGTAAAGCCTGTGTTGTGTCGATGCTCAACCATCCTTGTCCACCCAACCTGTTGTTTACTCATTATCTTTTGCCTACTGGTCGATTCGTATGTTGCCGGCCTGATTGAAGACCACACTGCTGGTCACGTTTCGGCTGTTTTTCAGTTGCACTTTGCCATTGACCAACCCCCCACCGTTGGCCATGGGAATGGTGGTTTTCCGGAAAATGATGGTCGGCTGACCATCGTCATTTCCGGGCAGATTGTTACTGACCACAGAAAGCTCATTGGGCAGCGGCTCAGCTAAAACAATCGCTGGCTCACCCCCATCATATTCACAATCACCGTCGTCATCCTGAAAAACAACATAGGGGTAGGACAGGCCATTGACAGTCTGGTTAAAGGTCAAAACACAGTTGACATTGCGGTGAACAGCCTCGCTCTTGGCCTGCATGGCCGCCATATACAGATTTCTAGTAGCAGCTTTAAGCTGCATATTTGGCAAAAAAGTCCTGAGACTCAGTGCGGCTATGCTGGCAGCAATGGCCAGGATCGACACCACGATCACCAGTTCAACGGTTGTGAATCCCCTGTTCTTCATCTGTTTCATAGGCGGCCTTTCCTGTTGCGGTTGAAATTCTTTATACTCGCATCCTATCAAAAAACATACCTGAAAAGGAAAAAAATAAAAAATCCATATAAATAGAGGAGTTGAAAGAAATACACCGACTACCCCTCACCTTTTTCAACCACCATTTCTGCCCTATTTCTATAAAAAATTAACACCTGGTTGGGGGTACTAGAAATTTTTTTAATACTCTGTGCCCCGGTCCTTCTCCACCCCGTACTCTTTGATTTTGCTCAACAGCGAAGGATAACTGATCTCCAGCAGCTGGGCAGCCCGGGACTTGTTTCCCCCTGTCTTCTCCAAGGCCTTGCTGATGAGTTGGCGCTCCAGCATGCGACTGCCCTGTTTAATGGAAAAGGTATTGAAGACCTCGCTTGCATGCCCCTGGGTGTTTGTTTCTGCCTGCAGGTGCGCCGGGAGCAGCTGCGGTTGGATGGTATCAGACTCAGCCAGCAGCACCGCCCTTTCCAGACAGTTTTTGAGTTCACGGACATTACCCGGCCAGGGATATTGCATAAGCAGTCGCAGGGCTGCCGGTGCAATGGTGCGCACAGGTTTCTGGAAACGGACGGCGTAGAGTTCCAGAAAATGAAGGGCCAGGTGACTGATATCCTCAACCCTTGCCCGCAGAGGAGGTATTTTCAGGGGAAGGACATTCAGTCGAAACAGCAGGTCTTCGCGAAAATGCCCCTGCGCCACCTCTTGCTTGAGATCCCGGGCTGTGGCTGCCACCACCCGCACATCCACAGGGAGGGCATTGGCTGATCCCACTGGCCGTACCTCTCTTTCCTGCAGCACCCGCAGCAGGGTGACCTGGGTGGCGAGAGGCAACTCACCAATTTCATCAAGAAAGATGGTGCCGCCGTGGGCTTCGGCAAACAAACCTTTTCGATCACTCTCTGCACCGGTAAAGGCCCCTTTCACATAGCCGAACAGCTCACTTTCCACCAGGTTTTCGGGCAGGCCGCCGCAGTTGATGGCGATAAAGGGCTCCTTCTTTCGGGGGCTGGCAGCATGGATCCCCCTGGCAAACAGCTCTTTGCCTGTGCCGGACTCACCGGTTATCAAAACCGTGGTGGTGTAGGGGGCAATTTTATACGCCAGCTCGCCAAGCTGCTGCAGGGCCTCGGAGCTGCCCACCATGCCTGGGAACAGGCGGGATGCCCTTTGGCGGGTGATCCTTTTTCGTAATTGGTCGTTTTCCCTCCGCAACCGCTGCCGTTCCTCGGCTTTTTTAACCACCAAAAGAATCTCATCGGCTTTGAAAGGCTTGGAGATATAATCATAGGCTCCGCGTTTCATGGCCTCCAGGGCAATATCCACTGTCCCGTAGGCTGACATCATAATAACCGTGGGCAGACGAGCCTGGTCAACTAAACGCTCCAACAGTGCCAGGCCGTCCATCTGCGGCATGCGGATATCGCAGAGGACAAAATCAAACATCTCCTTTTCCAGGATTTCCAAGGCCTGCTGGCCAGAGGCAGCAGCCTGCACCGCATACCCCTCTTTACCCAGCAGGGTCTGCAAGAAATGGCGCATGTTTTCCTCGTCATCCACGACAAGAACGGTTCTGTTTTCATCCCTTTTCAGCTTTGTTCGCACGGTGTTGCTCCACAACCTTTGCTGCTTGTCCATCACGATCTGCTGGCCTTGCAGGAGAAAAGCCGCCGGGCTCTGCCCCTGCTCGACTGCTCTCTCCCTCTAGAGGCAGCCTGATTCGGGCGGTGGTTCCCTGCCCGAGTGCGCTCTCAAGCTCCAGTCTCCCCCCTGCCCGTTCAAGAATGGCCGTGGAAACCGAGAGGCCAAGACCGGTACCCTGGCCCACGGGCTTGGTGGTGAAAAACGGTTCCCGGACCTTGGCCAGCACCTCTGGCGGGATGCCGCATCCGTTGTCCTGGATAGATACCTCAAGCCAGTCACCGCCCTCCGCACTCAGGTTGCGAGTGGTGATCAAGATGGTCTTGTCATCCCTACCCGACATTCCTTGGAAGGAATCAACCGCATTCAGTAAACAGTTGAGCAAGGTCTGCCGGATTTCGTTTGCCTGGCAGCAGATCCATCCCTTGGCCTTGTATTGGGTCAGACAGACGATATCCGGAGCGCATTTGATACGCACCAGGTCCAAGACTTGGTCCAGCAGCCTGTGCAGGTTGAACCTGGTGCACTGTTCATCAACCGGGGTTTGCCGACAATAGCAGAGTAATTGCTGGATGAGCTGGTTGATCCGCTCCAGCTCTTTTTCTATCCTGTCGAGATATTCCTGCTGCTCCCCAAAGGCCAGGTCATCGCGTTTGAGCAGGCCGATATAACCAAGGACAATCCCCAGAGGATTGCCGATCTCATGGGCGAGACCGGCGGTCAGCTGTCCTGCGGCAGCCAGACGTTCGGTTTGGATCATCTCCTTCCGGGTTTCCCGGAGTTTTTGGTTGTTTCTTTCCAGCTTGCGTACGGTATCAGCCAGCTTCTGGTGATCCTGTTGAATCTGGTCAAGCATGCCATGCAGGGCATTGGAAAGCCGGACAAATTCATTGGCTTCGTTGGGGTTGAGAAAACAATCCTTTTCTAAGAGACTGTGACGGGCCACCAGGTCAACCAGCCGATCCAGGGGCCGCATAACAAGCCGCTGCATGCGAAAAAAGACCAGCACACTTAAAACAAGGGCATTGAACAACAGATAAAAGATGATCAGTTTTTCCTGCTGAAGCAGTCTACCCCAGTACCGGGCCAGGGGCAGGGCTGCACCGATCCCGTCACGGTTTGGTCCCTCAGACTCCAGGGGCAGCCAGAGATAGGCATACGACTGGGGAAAGAAAAAGGTGAAAAAGGGGTTATGGGTATAGTGTATGGACACTTCCAGCCCCTTATCAGCCGCCTTGCTCTGATCCAGATAGTGCTGCATGGCCGTCAGGCAGTGCTGATCACCGCTGTGCAAGAAGGTACCATCAAGACGGGCCATGGCGCAGTCCGCCTCTGCGGCCTCCAGACTATTCTCCAAAAGTGAGCGGGGATCAGTCCTGGCTGCCTGCGGCGCAGGGGATGTTAGCATCTGCCCTGCAAAGCGTACCAACCGCTCCCCCCCGCGCACACCCTGGCGAACCTCCATGGCCTGCCAGAAGACCAAAGTGACCAGATTCGCCAGCACCATACCGAGGGTGAGCAGAATGCAAAGAGTCGTACTGAGTGAAAATTTAAGGGTCTTCATCCTTCACCCGGATTGTTCCTCGGTTCAGGTGGTATCAGGTTAGGGAGTTTTTCGCCCACTCATTCCACCTGGGTGGATGTGCTGCCAAAAAAAAAGGCCAAAAAACGCTCCTTCCTGGGCCAAGCGTTGGGGCACAGTTTATCGAAAGTTGAGCCTGCACCCGGAGAGCACATGCAACTGTTTTGGTCGTATTGTCTCCAATAAGACAGATGTCTGAGCAATGGGAATTGTTCCCGATGGCGCGCCGTGTTATTGGGTCTTCCTCTTGTCTGGGCGTTTGAGGAGCAAACGCGGAGGTTCATACACCAAGATAAACGGGCCATGCTCCCCTGGCAGTTGGGGTACAAAGTCTGGGACGAGTTGCTCCAGGGTGTGCGGGGCCAAGCCATGTTGACGGGTGTAGGCGGCAATGGCCTGCTGCACCGCCAGGGCCTGCTCAAAGACCCGTATTTCTTCTGCATACCTGGCCCGCAGCTCTTCATCTTTTTCGGTGGAGAGCAGGGTCTGCAAGGAGAGTAAACCAGCGGCGATATTGCCTTCCTGTGCGGAAAACAATGCCGCCAAATGACCAAAAAGCGGCGGTGCATCTGGAAGTTGGGCAGCTTCGGCAAAAGCATGCGCTGCCTTCTGATAATCATTCATGCCCAGGGAAAAATTTGAACCATAAAAAAGCCGAAGCACAAAATCTGCCGGATAGGCCTGCACCCCGGTTGCAAAAATACCACTGGCCTTAGCCGCTGCCTCCTTGGAAATGGGGGACAAAAATCCCTGACAGAAAAAATAGGGGTCCTTGAAACGGGGATACAGCTGGGTCATCACTTCAAAGTTGTTGCCAAGGGCGGCCTCGTAGCTGGCGGGAGGAACACCTGGCTGCAAACCTCCAAGAAAAACACTGGTTTTGATAAAAAGAATCTCCGCGGTGAGCTGTTGCAGGTAGCCGGAGGCAACCCTGTACAAAGAAGCTGGCAGGTTGGACTCCAGCCTGTCGCTCCGGCTTACCCTCCTTTGCTCCTGGACCACAAAGGCCAGACTGTACAAGATGAGCAAAGCAATCCCCAAAAGAGCTGGCATCCCTCTCTTCATTGCAGATCCCGTTGGCTATAGATCCCACATGCCAGCCAGAGGATAAGCACCACATAGAGTGCCGCCAGGACACAAGGTCCCATGAGGTAAGAGGCGGTGGGGACAGGGTCAGTGGTGGCTGCCAGGGTCTTCCAGTCCAGGGTGGAAAAATCCGGGAACAGGAAGGTCAGCCCCTGCAGGAGCATCTCCAGGCTACGAGAAGAACCGGCGATGGCCCGCTGGGTCACTGCCTCTCGCACGACAGGCAGGCCTGTACAGATAAAGTAATAACATAAGCTTAAGAGCAGGGTGGCCACACTCCCCCGGACAAGGCTGGAAAAGAGAACAATGACAGCAAGGATCATGAGCTGGATTGCGTACAGCCCGGCACCTGCCAAAAGATAAAACTGCCAGGACAGGCTGGAAAAATACAGGGGCAACACGGACTGTTTGATAACAACCAAAATGCCCCACCCAATGCCCCCAAGACAGAGGTTGAGCGCTAAGAGCAGAGCGGCAAGACCGCTGAAAACCCCCAGGGTATACTCAGTTCGTGAGATGGGGCGGGCCAGATACATGTGCAGGACACCGCGTTCATTGTCCCAAGCCACGACCTGAACGCCATGAAACAGCAAAAAGATAAAACCGCTCACCCAGATGATCGAAAAGAGAAAATCATTTGAGGCCCGGCCCACATCCCGGGGAATAAAATCAAAAAAGACCAGTCCGCCTGTCATCCCGGCCAAGGCAAAAAGAATCAGGCCGATAAGCGCGTGACGGCGCAGGCCATCGAGAATGACCAGCCAGGCCAGGGCAGTGATACGTTGTACTCGGCTAGCCATGGGTTTCCTCTCTCTTGATACGGTGGACAAAGGCCTCGGCCAGAGTTGTTTCCTCTTCCTGGGTCATCAAGGCAGCCGGTACGCCGAAAAACAATTTTTTCCCCTTGTGCAAGAGGAGAATATTGTCCACTAGCCGGTCCACGTCCTCCAGGATATGGGAACAGAACAGGATGGTCTTGCCAGCCTCCTTCAACTGCCCGATCAAGTCAATGATTTTTTTCCGCCCCATGGGATCCAGTCCACTCATGGGTTCATCAAGGACCAGTAGCTCTGGATCATTGAGCAGGGCGACGGCAAAATTTGCCCGCTGCTGCATACCCTTGGAATAATTGCGTACCGGTTGTTTACGGGCTTCCCAGAGGTCCAGGGCAGCAAGCAGCTCCCGGGAGCGCTGCTGCAGGATGTCTTTTGCCAGCCCACAGGATTGGGCAGTGAAACGAAGGACATCACAAACGGTGAGGTTGGGAGGGAAATTGGCGACTTCGGGCAGGTAACCAATTTTTTGCCGCAGCAGCGGGGCTGTGGGGCTGCTGTCAAAGAGTTGTATCTCCCCGCTGCTGGGACGAAGAAAATCCATGAGCAGTTTGATGGTGGTGGATTTACCGGCCCCGTTGGCGCCGATAAGGCCCAGGGTTTCCCCCTGCCCCAGTTGAAAGGAGAGATCAGTGAGCGCGTGCTGATCTTTTTTGCCCACCTCCCCTGGAAAAATTTTTGAAACCAGAGAAAAGGATAAGACCGATACCATACCGCCTCCTGATCAGAATAAGCTCTCTTTGGTTGCAGCGCTCTCATTGCCCGGCGCACATTTTTTTGTAGACTAGCATAAAAAAAATCGATGATCAACGGCTGTTGATCATCGATTTGAGTTCAGGCCCTAGAAAAAGGCAGGCTGCAATTACATGGCGACAAATGAAGGTGTGGAACCTACACTGGCTGCATGCGCGGCTGCACCGGGGGGAGTAAAATCATCAGCACCCACAGTAGAAGCAGGGCAGCATGCGAGCGCCATCGATAAGCCTTGATCAGTTGCTGTACCTACCGCCATGTAGACAGCAGTCGTGTCACCATCGACCCCGTACCAATTCTGACCTTGGTTATGCTTGGAAACACCCGTAAAGCTGATACCGCTCGCATCGACTAGCCCTACAATTGACACCCCATTGCCCAAAGGAATCTGCAACGAGCGTCCCGCTCCTCTGGCCCAGTTCGTAATAAGGGTAGATGCCGTTCCAGGGCCGCTAAGCAGGGCTCCGGCAGGCCCACCAGCACCGGGTGCAGCAGCAAGAACAGCGGCGGCCGTGACACCATAAACACTGTTATCACCAAAAAATGTTGCCTCAGAGGTGGCAAGCCCTCTGATATCGCTGACCGCAGAACTGTTAAAGCTGCGAGCGCGATAGGCTGCAAACTGAGGGATGGCGATGGCGGCCAGGATACCGATGATGGCAACAACGATCATCAATTCAACCAGGGTAAAACCTTCTTGCTTCTGAATCTTTTGAGCTACATTGATTTGCATGTTTTTCTCCATTGAAATGTGTTTGAAGGGGGGCTACTGCACTCAGTTATCCTTCATTATAGCAACCCCGGTACCATATAAGAAGAAAAATATTTTTTATTTTTATAATCAATAGATAAACGACGAAAAACGTGGCTTTTTGACCACAAACATCCTGACAAAAATGCGCGGAGAGCGCGCATAAAGCGCCCTGAAAAGGCACGTCTTGACAATTATTGTCACCACCCGGCCCTGGCAGGGACAATGCTTGAGAAGGATCAGCACAAAAACGGGCCGGAAAAAGGGCACCAGGCAGAGTATTGGGGCCTGCCCGAATGGCTCATCAGCATGCCTGCAACAAGGCCAATTCATATTAAAAAATATGATAATTTTAACAAGATGACCTTAACAACCTAAAAAAAACCTATGGCCATAAAAAAAACAGCTGGGTCTGCTCACCAAGAGCACAGCAGCTGTTTATGTCTTTTTTTGCTCATAGAGGAGCCATTGGGCATCAAAAAGGAGAACTCCATGTTCTCTTGCCTGTCTCAGAAAAAAAAAAGGAAAAAAGAAGAAAAAAAAGGGGATGCTCCTGGGGCATCCCCTTTTTCCTTTCTCAAGGATACTTAGCTGATTACAGCGAGAATAGCGTCTTTGCTCAGCCGATTACAGCGAGAATAGCGTCTTTGCCGACATTATCACCTGTACTAAAACCAAGGGCTTTGATCTCTCCATCGCAAGGGGCAGCCAAAGCGTTTTCCATCTTCATGGCTTCAAGAATAACAACCGTGTCACCGGCGCTTACTGTATCGCCCACATTCACTTCATATTTAATGATCAAGCCAGGCATGGGGGCGGTCAAAGGCACGCCGTCCCCAACATCCACTGCGGGCGCGGCAGGTGCAGGAGCGGCAGCAGGGGCAGGCTTGGCGGCAGGCGCGGCAGCAGGCGCAGGGGCAGGCTTGGCGGCTGGCGCAGCAGCAGGGGCAACGGCCATGACAGGCATATCACCTTGGGGATCAACCTCAACCTTAAAGTATTCACCATCTACAAACACATTAAATTCACGTGCATTGGCCGTTTTCTCAGGTGTATCTGGTTTAGGATCAATCAGCTTGCCGGCTTTGGCCTTGGCCATCATCTCGTCGCGTTCTTTGACCTCTTCCATGGTCAAAGGTTTCACCTCTGGAGGAGGCTCGGTCACACCATATTTCCACTCAAGGAATTTTTTACCGGTCACCGGGTAAATGGCATAGAGCACCAGATCATCGATGTCTTTGGCCAGATCACCGATCTCGGCTTTCGCCTTCTCCATCTCAGACTCAATAACCTCAGCCGGACGGCAGGTGATGGGCTCTTCGCCCCGGTCATAGCCTTTGAGTGCTTTTTTCTGTACCTCCTCGTTGATGGGAACAGCGGTTTTGCCATAGAGACCATAGCAGAGATCTTTGACCTGGGCGGTGATCATTTTGTACCGTTCCTCCGGGGTATCAAAGAGCACGTTATTGACTGTCTGGATTCCTACAATCTGGCTGGTCGGGGTAACCAGAGGAATCTGACCGAGGTCTTTGCGTACTTTAGGCAGCTCTTTGTACACTTCATCAATCTTGTCCAGAGCATCCATCTCACGCAGCTGATTGACCAGGTTGGACAGCATGCCGCCGGGAGTCTGATGAAGAAGAACGTTGATATCAATGATGGAAAATTTGGAGTCATCCTGGAGGTGTTTGTATTTGGGCATAACCTCTTTTTCCAGGATATCGTTGATTTCTGCCAGTTTCTTGATGTCAAAACCCGTGTCGCGGTTGGTACCGAGCAGGGCCATGACAAAAGGTTCTACCGCTGCATGCGATGTCCGATAGGCATAGGGGGACATGCAGGTGTCAATAATATCAACCCCGGCCTCAATAGCCTTCAGATGGCTCAGGGGAGACATGCCAGAGGTAAAGTGGCTGTGGAGGTGAACGGGAGTATCGGTTACTTCTTTGATGGCCTTCACAATGGCATAAGCGTCGTAAGGAGCTATCAAACCGGCCATATCCTTGATACAGATGGAGTCAGCGCCCATTGCCACCAGGTCTTTTGCCTTGCTGGTGTAGTAGTCGAGGTTGTAAATTTCCCCGCCCAAACGAGGCTCGGTCAGGGTATAGCAGATGCATCCCTGAAAATGTTTGCCAGCCGCTTTGATACCTTTCACCACGGTTTCAAAGTTACGGTAGTCATTGAGCGCGTCAAAGGTTCGGAAAATATCCATCCCGTTTTCGGCCGCACGCTCAACAAAGGCCATGGCCAGATCGTCTGCATAGTTGCGGTAACCGACCAGGTTTTGAGCCCGCAGCAGCATGGAAAAAGGTGTTTTTTTGAAATAGCGTTTCAGGGTACGAAGACGTTCCCACGGATCCTCGTTCAGGAAGCGATGCATGGTATCAAAAGTTGCTCCCCCCCAAGTTTCGACCGCCCAGAAGCCGATCTCATCCATCAACTCTGCAACCGGAATCATGTCCTCGGTTCGTCCACGGGTTGCAAACAGTGACTGATGTCCGTCACGAAGACTAAGATCCATAACTTTCACTGGATTTTCCGCCTTGGGACGATCAGCAGCATAATTCATGGCGGTCATTGTTACTTGGTCGCTCATTGTCAGTTTCTCCTCTATTACGTAAACGTTTAAAACAGCAAAATCTTATCGGAAGCAATCAGAAAGTTCTCATTTGCATCAATCTCCGCCAAGACATCATTTCCTGACGTCCGCTGATTGCCCAGAGATCAGGTCCAGTCTTCGCAGCCCGTGCCGCAAGAGCCTGTTGCTCCAGGTAGACTGCCTCGGCTTCCTGCTGGAGGTACATATTGACGGCAGCCAAGGCTGCAGCCATTTTTTTACTCTTCGTTGCCATCTTTTCACCCGTTGAGTCTTAAATTTATCAGCAACACGCCACTGTTGTTCCTCTCCATGGACGGAGAGTTTACAGTGGGATGTTACCATGTTTTTTCGCTGGGTTAGTATCGCGTTTCGATTTGATGGAATCCAACGCATTGATAATACGATAGCGAGTCTCCGCAGGCTCGATAACATCATCGATGTAGCCTCGCTGCGCCGCACAGTACGGGTTGGAGAAATTGGTGTTGTATTCGTCTTCCTTCTCAGCAAGAAATTCGGCCGGGTTTTCGGCAGTTTTCGCACCCTTGGCGTATAAGACCTCAACCGCCCCTTTGCTGCCCATAACGGCGATCTCTCCGGTGGGCCAGGAGTAGTTAATATCACATCGCAAATGTTTGGAAGACATAACACAATAGGCGCCGCCATAAGCCTTGCGGGTAATAATGGTAATCTTCGGCACAGTCGCCTCACCATAGGCATACATCAGTTTGGCACCGTTTCGGATAACACCGCCAAACTCCTGATTGGTGCCGGGCAGAAAGCCTGGGACATCGACAAAGGTAATGATCGGAATATTAAAGCAGTCGCAGAATCGGACAAAGCGAGCGCCTTTAATGGAAGAATCAATATCGAGAACACCGGCATAGTACGAAGGCTGATTGGCTACTATACCTATGGATTTACCGCCGTACCTGGCAAAGCCAACAATGATATTGGGAGCGAAATTTTCCTTGATCTCAAAAAAGACCCCATCATCCACGGTTTCCGTAATGACCTTTTTCATGTCGTATGCCGCATTGGGATTATCAGGGATAATCTCATTGAGCATATCACTGCGGCGCATGATGGAATCTGTGCACTCGGTCACAGGAGAATCTTCCATACAATTCTGGGGCAGATAAGACAGCAGCGTCTGGATATACCTGATGGCCTCATCTTCATTTTCCGCCCCGTGATCGGTAACCCCGGATTTGGTGGTGTGCATGGAAGCGCCACCGAGTTCTTCAACGGTGACGTCTTCATTGAGGACGGTTTTCACGACTTTTGGTCCGGTCAAAAACATATAGGATTGCAGCTTGACCTGGATTATGAAGTCGGTCAAAGCCGGAGAATAGACCGCTCCACCGGCGCAGGGGCCGAAAACACCTGAAATCTGGGGCACAACTCCTGAGGCCAGGATATTGCGCAGAAAAATGTCCGTATAGCCGCGCAAAGCTTCAATACCTTCCTGAATGCGGGCACCACCTGAATCATTGAGCCCGATGACCGGGATACCGTTTTTCATGCCCAGTTCCATAACCTTGACGATCTTCTCGGCAAGAGTTTCGGAAAGAGAACCGGCCAGTACGGAAAAATCCTGCGCATACACATACACAGGGCGGCCATTGATTTTACCGCATCCCGTCACGATGCCATCGCCGGCAAACTTTATTTTTTCCATGCCAAAGTTGGTGCAACGGTGCAGCTTGAAGCAATCATACTCTTCAAAGCTGCCCGGATCGAGTAACTGAGCGATCCTCTCACGGGCTGTTTTCTTGCCTTTGGCGTGGATCTTGTCAATTTTGTCTTGACCACCACCGAGGAGAGCCGCAGCTCTGCGCTTTTTCAGCTCTTCCAATTTCTCTTTTGTTGTACTACTCATGCTGTCTCCTTGCTGCAGAATTCAGTTGAAATTCCGTGCTCCTATGATGAGACCTGAAGCCGACATCTCAGGATATCGGCTTCAGGAATTGGTCTGGCGGCTCTTTAGAAAACCTTTTTGCAAAGCTCGCCAATCTTGCCGAGGTTTTCGCAATGATGCACACCACTGGCCTTCATGGCTTCAATTTTTGCTTCAGCAGTACCTTTGCCACCACTGACAATGGCTCCCGCATGCCCCATCCGCCGACCAGGAGGAGCTGTAAGGCCTGCAATGAAACCAACAACAGGCATATCCAGGTTGGCTTTGATGTAATCGCAGGCATCCTCTTCCGCATTCCCGCCAATTTCCCCGACCATGACAACCGCCTTGGTCTCGGGATCATCCTTGAAGGCAGCAAGGCAATCCAAAAAGTTGGTGCCATTGATGGGGTCACCGCCAATACCGATGCAGGTTGTCTGGCCAAGGCCGACCTGGCTCAACTGATGGACGACCTCGTAGGTCAGGGTGCCTGAGCGGGAGACAACACCGACCGGGCCGCCACCCTTGCCCATGGTGTTCGGCATGATGCCGATCTTGCACTCACCAGGAGTCATCAAACCAGGGCAGTTGGGGCCGATCAGGCGAGTCGATTTGGTGGCAAGGTAATTTTTCACCCGCATCATATCCATGACAGGGATGCCCTCTGTGATGCACACCACCAGCTCAATTCCGGCATCGGCTGCTTCCATGATGGCATCAGCCGCAAATGGAGGAGGAACCAGGATCATGGAGGCATTGGCATCAGAAGCCTTTTTCGCTTCCTTGACAGAATTGTAGATGGGAACATCATCCATCTTCTGCCCCCCTTTGCCCGGGGTCACACCAGCGACAACCTTGGTGCCGTAGGCGATGCAGGATCTGGCATGAAACTGGCCTTCGGAACCGGTAATACCTTGCACAAGTAAACGGGTATTTTTATCTATAAAAACGCTCATTGTATTCCTCTATGGTTATTGATTCAGTTTCCCGAGCTGCGTGGAATATATCTGGCCTCACATCACCCAGGTATATTCCCTCACTACGAGCTGCTGCTCCCGCATAACAGTGTTGGAGGGAACAGGAGACAATATACTTAGGCTACGAGCTTGGCCACCTTCTCAGCAGCATCGGCCAGATCAACGGCGTTGATCAATTCCAGGCCGGAGTCGGCAAGGATTTTGCGACCTTCTTCCACGTTTGTTCCTTCCATACGAACGACGACAGGAACAGACAGTTTCAGTTTGGTTGCAGCCTGAACCACACCCTGTGCGAGAATATCGCACCGCAGAATACCACCAAATACGTTGATAAGGATGCCTTTGACGCTGGGGTCACTCATGATGAGGCGGAAACCATTTTCAATGGCCTCGGCATTGGCTCCGCCTCCGACATCCAGGAAGTTGGCAGGAGAAGCACCAGCCATCTTGACAATATCCATGGTGGCCATGGCCAGTCCGGCACCATTGACGATGTTGCCGACGTTCCCATCCAGATTGATGTAGTTGAGACCGTATTTACCGGCTTCCAGCTCAATGGGATCTTCTTCGTCAGGATCGTGCATTTCCTTGACATCCGGATGACGGAACATGGCATTGCCGTCCACATCGATTTTGGCATCAAGGGCTATGATGTCGTCGTCGTCCGTGACGATAAGGGGGTTGATTTCCAGCATGGAGCAATCATAGGCAACAAAGCAATTGTACAGGTTTGTCACCAGTGCGGACATCTTCTTCATCAGTTCTTTGGGCAGTTCCAACCCGAAGCATACCTGGCGAAGATGAAAAGGCTGAATACCGGTTGCCGGGCTTACGTTGACTGTAATGATACGATCTGGGTTGGTCGCGGCCACTTCCTCGATATCCATACCACCGTCAGCGCTGCACACAATGGCCACGCTGGCGGTTTCACGATCAGGAATAATGGAGAGATAGAGTTCTTTCTTGATGGAGACACCCTGCTCAACCAGGACCTTGTGTACTTTTTTCCCCTCCGCCCCGGTTTGTTTGGTGACCAGGGTCATACCGATAATGGCATCAGCGACCTCTTGCACTTCCTCTTTGGTTTTGGCAAGTTTGACACCGCCACCCTTTCCTCGACCACCGGCATGGACCTGGGCTTTGACGACCACAGGAAGTCCAAATTCCTCCGCAATGTTTTCTACTTCTTCCGTTGTGTAAGCGACCTTGCCCTTGGGGGTCGGTACATTGAATTTCCGAAATAATTCCTTGGCCTGATACTCATGAACTTTCATAGACGCATCCTTTTGCGGAGTACCGTTCGCAATTAACGGGCGGCCTCCTCGAAAAATAGAATTGTTTCAACCCTGTTGACACTGTTGTCGAGAGCTTCAAGTGACATGCATCCGCTCTTGCCAGATGCATTGGATGGAAAGAGGAAAAACAGGGAAAAAAGGTATACAATGGTTCCCCCCCAAATGCCGCGCAACTCCAAACAGTCCAGAGAAAACATTTGGTGAGCCGACAGACAAAAGGAGGATGTATTCGGGATATGAACTCCCCCAACGAGTCCATGCGCTGCCACTCCACCCCCTTGCGGCAAAACAAGATGTTTTCAGAAAGGAAACAGTTGCAAAGAAGACCAAGTCCAGAATACCAGCACGGACCAGGCATTTATGCGCCAGGAGCACCTGTACGGCAAGCCGTACGCCCCTTCAGCGCATTTTACCACTCCCACCATCTCAACACACTGAAAACTCTGCTTTTTAAACGGTACCTGCAGAGTACTACTCAAGTGACATTTGCAGAGGATGTCGCGACAGAATGGTCGATTGGACGACACATTCAAGATAAAACGGGATAGAACGTACACTACGTCCGTCAAACCTGACGAGGTGCATTTCCAAAGAAGCAAGCCCGCCCTCACCCACAAATCGACGATTCCACCCGGCAAACTGCTTACAAAACAATCACTCAAAACACAGAATGTATAACAGTATTATCTTTGGACAGTCAAGGGATAAATAAAGGTTTGGGGGAGTTATCCGCTCTGTCGGGAGAAAGGACGGCTCGGTTAGGGGTTGTAATATAGAGGAGTTAGATAAGCTGGGTATTTGTATCCACCGGTTGAGTTTTTAGTGCGTTTTTTTACCAACCTCCTCATTTTGCTCTTTTTTGCGGAGAACAACCTCATCAACGGAGATTTCAAGAGACCCAAGCAGAATTCCTGTATAACGGCGCAGACGATCCTGAATATAGGCCCGTAACCCATGGAGACCGCCGGCCAGGGTCTTGCCGTAGGGAACACCGATAAACAGATTGATGCCATACCCATTTCGGCCAGCACGAACCCTGATTTTCTTGACCTGAATGTCGCTGTCAAATTCATCAATGCAGTGCAACAGCATCTGGGTCAAGGCAGCTTCAGAAATGGTCACTGTACCGGCAACGTTTTCCTCATCAGCATGAAAATCAGGCTGCACCACGGCCTTATCGAAAAACCGGGATTTTTTCATCCCGGTTGGGGTTTTACCGCCTTTGAAAAAAATACGGATAGAGTCTGAAAGAATCTGGGCATAATCCCGTTTTATTTCAATGGCTGGAACCGGGATGACATGCTTGCCCTCTTCAAAACGTGATTGGATCGCGTTTTCAATCTCTTCCTTGCTGGCTATTTCTTCGATCTGGATAATCCGGGAGATAGGCGGCAACTCAAGCCGCCTGGACATTCGGGCCACCATTTTGTCAGATGTGCCGATGAGCAGAATTTTTTTGATTTTCTTATCCCGGATGACTTCAACAACCTGATCGCGATGGACCGAATCGGTAAAGAGGGCGGTCTTTATGGCGCTTATGTAATTCTTCTCTTGCTTGGCGGACCGACCGGCCAGGATGGCTGTATCATGGATGAGCAACCCATCGTCAATGATATACGGGATACCTATTTTTTCAGCAAGCAACTTGGCGCGAAAACTCTTCCCGGTTCCACTTCTTCCCACCAGCGCATAGACGGTAATACCCTGGAGGCGACCTTTGACCTTGCCAATGAGATCATTGATGTGCTTGCCGACCAAATAAATCCACGGATACTCTTTCTCAGTCTTTTCCACTCAAAGCGTTCCTAGCCAGGATTTCTCGTTGGCTCTGGTGGTACCAGGTTCGGGAATTTTGGCGCCTCATCATACATAGGGTAGACATGTGTTGCCAACAGACTGCCGAAGATGGGACCACCTGGGCCGAGCCTGGGTGATCTGTTTGTCGATATTTGAGCCGACTCTCAAAGAGAGCGCCTACATCTGTTTGTGGATAATTTTTTTTCAAATAAAAGACCAGGTTCATGAGAAATCCGAGCTGGTTGCGTTCCTGCCCGATATCCGCACCCACGTCCTGGGAAAGGAGAGTCGTTTCCTTTATCCGTGCATGTCCATATCTCCATTGCTTCCTTGTCTGTCTTTCGCCCTCCAAGGTGTCTGCCTGGAAGCCTGCCGTGTTGCACCGCCATGCCAGACACCGGGGCCTGAGCAGGCTGCCTTTTTTCAATTCTTTTCAAAAACTATGCCATCTCCACCAGGACGTCTTTTTCTTCATGACTCAGGACGCCTTTTTGCAGACGCCTGCAGCCGGGTACGCCACTCCAGGTTCTGCTTTTGATCTGCGAAATGCCTTCCTGGCAAGCAATCCGGGTCATTCCCGCCACCATGTCTGCACAAACTGGTCGATGCCATAGTACACAGGGAGTGTCGCAGGATATCGCAGACTGGTGGAAAATGCCAGACGATGGGACGCCAGGTACCAATTTGGCACAACATAGTATCCGTACCACAACACCCTGTCAAGAGCTCGACATGCGGTCACGAGCGCATCCCGATCCTGGGCATAAATAACAGCCTCCACCAGGGCATCTACCACAGGATCGTTTACCCCGGCAAAATTGCGAGACCCTGTTCGCCTGGCCGCTTTCCCGGTCCAATACTCTCTTTGTTCGTTGCCCGGAGATTGCGACTGCCCAAAAGTGGCAACGATCATATCAAAATCAAAGCTTTTCACCCGTTCAGCGTACAGAGCCAGGTCAAGCGTACGGTAGGTAGCCTGCACGCCCAGCGTACGAAGATTCTGGGTAAAGCCAGCCATCACTCGCTCAAAAGACGGGCTTGCCAGGAGTATTTCAAAGCTGAACCTTCGGCCAACCTCATTGACCAACACCCCGTCCTCTATGCGCCAGCCGGCCTCGTTCAATAATTGCATCGCCTTACGCAGGTTGGCCCGAATACCTCCTGGTCCATCGGTGGAAGGGGGCGTCAACGGTTCTGTGAACACCTCTGCTGGCACCTGATCCCTGAACGGTTCAAGAAGCCGCAGTTCAGCTTGAGAGGGCAGGCCTTGTGCCGCAAGCTCTGAATTGGAAAAATAAGACGTATTGCGGGTGTACTGGTTGAAAAAGAGGGTGGCATTGGTCCGTTCAAAATTGAAGGCCAGCCCCACTGCCTGGCGGACCCGTCTGTCTTGAAACAGTTCCAGGCGGGTATTGAAGACAAACCCCTGCATGCCTGCATTGTTTTTATGGGGAAAAGCTTTTTTGGTCAAGATGCCCTGATCGAACCGTCGCCCGGCCATATCCCTCTGCCACTGTTTGGCAATATTGACAGGCATCAGATCAAATTCACCCGCCTTAAAGGCCTCCACACTGACGGTCTGATCCTTGAACGACTTGATGGTCAGCGTGTCAAAGTTGAACATTCCCCGGCGTACTGGCAGATCTCGACCCCAGTAGTCTGGATTCTTGGCATAGACGATGGTTTTCCCCAGGTCAAACGATTGTACCACATAGGGCCCGGATCCAACCGGCAGGACCAAGGCATCCCGGCCGCCATGGGAATGGAAAGGGTGCCTGCTGAAAAAACGTTTACTCAAAACAGGGAGTTGCCCTGCAATCATATGAATCTCTCTATTGTCATGCTTACAATACAATTTGACCGTCCAGGGGTCCAGGACTTCGGCCCCTTCGATATCATGAAAGTAGACCTGATAAAAGGGATGCGCATCCTCACTCTTGAGTGTCTCCAGGGAAAAACGCACATCCTCGGCCGTCACAGGAGTGCCGTCTGAAAAACGAGCGTTCTTATGGAGGGTAAAGGTTATGGATCGCTTATCCTCTGCCACAACAATATCCTCCGCCAACAGCCCATACTGGGCAAAAGGTTCATCCAGGCTGGGCACCATCAGGGTCTCGAAAACATACAGTCCCAGCCCGTCGGGACTCTCCCCTTTCAAGGTAAAGGGATTCATCTTATCAAAACTGCCCAGGCTGTGCATAACCAGGGCGCCACCCTTTTTGGCGTGGGGCGAAACATAATCAAAATGCTTGAAATCAGGGGGATATTTGAGTTCGCCATCCAAACTCTGCCCATGGGCCGCAACCAGAGAATCGGGCCGCCCCAGCATGGCAAGAAGAAGAGCTATCAGCCAAAGCGCCTCTGTCAACAAAGCATGTGTACCTGATCTTATCTGTTTCTTTTGCATGGGGATTGTCCAAAACCTCTGTGGTATGTTTTGATAGAAAACGGTGTGCCTTGCCCTCAACACATTACTCGCCTGATCCCTGGTCAGGTTTATCGAAATGCAAGCCGACTCACGGCTATCCCTTCCACCTGCCTTTTTTTCTCAAATGAGACCCAATGGCCATGGGCGATCCGGGCTCACCACCTTTCCTGGTGCAGATATACTGTAGGCGCTGCTGATGATTTTGCAACTGCTCCCGACCTGCACCTGTTTTTAAGACTGCCCCCAGAATCCACTGAGGAGGCCCAACAAACAGCAAGATACCAGGAGGGGACTCCCTGGCAAGCGGAATGAATTGACGGATTGGGCTGAAAATTGTATACTATAAGGTTCTATCCGCAACCCTTATCAACGCAGACTGTTCCCAACTGAGTCCTTTTTGGTGGTGTGGTATACCTGGGTGCAGGTGCTGCCACAAGACTGCTGGAGATGATGTGGTTTGAGATGGCCCTGAGCAATGCAGGGGCCGCCCAAAAAAACCACTGGCAGGCCCTCTGGGGTTTTTATATATAGTGCCGCATCTCTTTGATGGTTCAGCCCGCATTGCTCAGCATCGTTCTGATGTATGGTGCAGCCTGCATGGAGACAAAGAGCTCGAAGGAGGACCACAAACAAAAAAGTCACCCTTCAGGTCAATAACTCCTGGGAGCATCTTCCCTGCAGACCGTTTGCCAGAGCTTGTCCAAGCCGCCAGCCCTGCACCTTGATGGGAACAGAACCTTCCTGGTAGACCAGGCCAAAAATGGCAAGTTGCTCCCGCTCTACCAGATATTGCAAATGCCCTTCAATCAGGAGAAAAATATGGGACAAACCATAACCGAAAAAATTTTCCAGGCCCACCTGCGGGACACCCCCGCCCCGGATAACATGGTTCTGGATATTGATGTCATCATGTGCCATGAAATCACGACACCTATAGCCATCATGGACTTGGTGGATAAAGGAATGGACCGGGTATGTGATCCCAACAGAATCAAGGCTGTCATTGACCATGTCACCCCGCCCAAGGACTCCAAAACCGCTGCGCAGGCAAAAATAATGCGGGACTGGGCGGTTCGCCACAAAATCAAGGATTTTTTTGATATCGGGCGCAACGGTGTCTGCCACGCCCTTTTCCCGGAAAAAGGCTTTATCCGCCCTGGAAACACCGTCATCATGGGAGATTCCCATACCTGTACCCATGGCGCGTTCGGCGCCTTTGCCGCCGGAGTGGGGACCACTGATCTGGAAGTGGGCATTCTCAAGGGCGTGTGTGCATTCCGCAAACCCAAATCCCTGAAAATAGAACTGCAGGGCGCCATGCCAAAAGGCGTGGTGGCCAAAGACATAATCCTGCATATCATCAAGGAGCTGACCGTCAACGGCGCCACGGACATGGTGATCGAGTTCCGGGGGACTGTTATAGAAGGGATGAACATGTCCTCCCGCATGACCTTGTGCAACATGGCTGTTGAGGCTGGAGCGACTTCAGGTGTCTGCCTGCCGGACAGGACCACGGCTGCATACCTCTGGCCCTTTCTCCAGGATCAATACGCATCCGTTGAGGCGGCAACCGAAGATTTTGCCACCTGGCACTCAGACCCTGACGCCCTCTACGAAAAAGAACTGCTTATCGATGTCAGCGGGCTTACACCCCAGGTTACCTACGGATTCAAACCCGACAATGTGAAACCGATTACGGCAATGGCTGGCACCCGGGTCGATCAGATCTATATCGGCAGTTGTACCAACGGCCGTATAGAAGATATCCGAGAAGCGGCGGAAGTGCTGCGGGGTAACACCGTGGCCGAAAGCGTTCGCGGTATCCTGGTCCCGGCGACCCCGGACATATACTCCCAGGCCTTGAGCGAGGGGCTGATTGCCCTGTTTATGGAGGCCGGCTTCTGCGTCATGAACCCCACCTGCGGCGCCTGCCTCGGCATGAGCAGTGGAGTTTTGGCAGACGGTGAGGTCTGCGCCTCCACCACCAACAGAAACTTCAACGGCCGCATGGGCAAAGGCGGTACGGTCCACCTGATGAGTCCTGCGAGTGCGGCTGCCGCTGCCATTACCGGCGAAATAACCGATCCACGTCAGTTTCTCAACTGATGCCTGAAACACGAGGTGTATCCATGATGAAACAGTTTGGCGGCCCTGCCATCTTCATTGACCGGGACGATATCAATACCGACGAAATCATCCCTGCCAAGTACCTCACCGAGAGCAGCAAACAGGCCCTGCAGCCCCATCTTCTGGAAGATCTGCACCTGGAAGGAGAAGCCTTTGATCCCCACAGCGCGGCCATGCAGACTGCCCAGGTTCTGATAACCCGGTCCAACTTTGGCTGCGGCTCATCCAGAGAACATGCGGTCTGGGCCTTTGAAGTCAACAATTTTAATATGGTTATTGGTGAGAGCTTTGCCCGTATCTTTCGCCAGAACATGTTCAACTGCGGGATACTTGCCGTTGAACTGCACTCCGAGGATATTGACCGGCTCTTTGCCCTTTCAGGTACGGTACACATTGGCGTAGATCTGGACAAGGAGGAGATCACCGCAACCAGTGACAGCCAGGAGTCCATTCTCTCAAGCTTCACCTTGAACCCCTTTGACAAGGAACTGGTGGCTGCGGGAGGCTGGTTGCAGTACGCTGACCAAAAATACTGAACCTCCATGGATTCCCTGTTCGCAGACCGTCTCTTGGATGTTCCCCCGTCGTTTATCCCGGAGACAGAAAAAGTCACCCTAAAAGTCACCCTGGATCATTCCCTCATCTTCTTTGTCGGGGGCGGACTGTCAAGCAACTGCTCTTTGAACCATAAACCCAGACCTTGGCCTGAGCGCACCTTGTTCGCCCCAAAGGATCATTTTTGTTGCTTCCCGCCCCATGGGAGGTCAAGATCGAAAAAAAACCTGATCCAGGGGCTTTTTTATCTGTCTCTGTTCTCTGGGTAACCAGCCCGGCTTTTTGAAGACCATTGGGTCCCATTTGAGATAAAAGGGGCATGGGCAATTGGGGCGAACAGGGCACGGCAGGAATCAGCCAAAGCGATCAACACCCTTAGACAAAAACACAAGACAGAGGCAAAGACGAATACCTGCATACAGTTGTCGGCCATGGGAAAGAAGAGACACCTGCGAGAGCCTGCCCCCTTTCCCATGGGCTCTTACAACGACACCTCAGCCAGTGATCTGATCAACGCTTCCTGCTCTGTATTGAGCTGTCGGGGAATCTGTACTGCTATCTTCACGTAAATATCTCCCCTGGTACCGTTCGGGCCGTCCGGCAACCCGTACCCGCGAACCCGAAGTTTGGATTCCTGCTGGATGCCGGCAGGCACCTTGAGTTTGATCTTTTTCCCTTCCAGTGTGGCTATCTCCAAGCTGGTGCCCAGGCATGCCTGACTGTAGGGAATCCTTCTTTCCATGATCAGATCATCACCCTCCCTGCTGAAATCAGGGTGCTGTTCCACATTGATCTTCAGATACAGATCTCCGGGAGGGCCACCGACCGGTGAAGGATTACCTTTCCCGCTCAGACGCAGGCGCTTGCCCGTCTCAATGCCCTGGGGAATTTTGACAGACACATGCTGAGGGCGGCCACTGTGATGGCGCAAGGTGATATTTTTCTCTGCACCGGAAAGGACATCCTCAAGGCTGACACTGATTGCATAGTTCAGATCCTGCCCCTTGACTGACTGGGGGCTGCACCCTCCCCCGCTGCAACCGCCTCCGCGCATACCGCCGTGGCTGAAAAAAGATTCAAACCCCCTCCCGGTCTGCTGCCCGTTACTAAAAAAGGTATTCCCGGAACGAAAGGATGCACCACCAAAACCAAACTGACGCAGAATATCATTCAGGTCGAAACCACGGAAAATATCCTCCTGGGAAAAACGCTGATGGAACCCAGCAGAGCCGTAGGTATCATACTGTTTTCGTTTGTCAGGGTCTGACAGCACCGCATAGGCCTCGCTGATTTCCTTAAACCGGGCTTCAGCCTCCCTGTCATCAGGATTTTTATCCGGGTGATACTTCAGGGCCAGCTTTCGGTATGCTTTCTTGATATCATCTGGGGAGGCATTTTTGGCTACCCCAAGTTTTTCGTAGTACTCCATGGGTATTCGTATCTGTTTCTTCGGTTTGATATGGCAAGAGAAGGTCTTTGTTGTCCATGGTGAGTACTATAAGATCGAACCGGAGAAAGTCTATTCGCAGGTGGAGAGATGGCCATTTTTATTGCTGGCGTTTTGACTATGCTGGTGCTGCACTCTTTTCAACACCTGGACCCGGCTGTTTTCTGGTTGATTGAGATAAATGACAAAGGCCGTTTTTTCATCCAGATATCCGGCGTAATTGTACACATTTTCCATGGTGCCGGACTTGACCCACACCCCCTGCCTCTTTCTCAACAAGCTGTGATAGGGGAAAAAGTGAGCCAACAGTTCCAGTGTGGTTCGGATGCTCATTCTGCCACCTCTGGCCAGACCGGCGCCATCAAGAATCTTCGCTGAGGCCGCCCAGTCTGAACCAAGAATGCTGCCGAGCACTGCCCGTTCCGCCTGTATGGACTTTTTCCAGGTTGCCGGAGCCCCGTAGGCATGGGCACCACAGGCTAAAAAAATCTGATTAGCGACAAAATTGGAGGAATAATACAGCATGGACGCCGTCATCTCTTCCAGGGTCTTTGCGGATTGAAAAACATACAGCAAACGGGCATTCTCAGGGACCCGTTTTCGGGTCACCCCCCCGGTAACAAGCATGTTGTGCTCTTTGAAAAAGGCCTGAAAAAGCTCTGCCGCATACTCTGCTGCGGCCTGCTGCGGTCTGCAGTCTCCAGAACAGATATTGACCCGATACTGCCCTTGTCCCTTGCCCTGCGCTTTTTCCAGCATGAGCGGCAAGAGGGGGGTCTGGGGTTCAGCGGTGTGCACCCTGTTGTCGCCACCGACAACAAAAGACACCGTATTGAAATTGACAGCGGCAGCTCCCACCGGTGCATCATAGGGATTCTCGCTGAATGCGCTGCCCGGCGCATACTCATCCAGGGCATAAGCCGTATCATCAATCACCAGATCGTGTACCCGGTTCAGGCCGAGCTGTTTGAGCGTCTCAACAATCTGCGCCACAGCCTCAGAAGTAAGAAAGGGATCACCACTCCCCTTCAGGTACAGGTTCTGCTCAGCATCCTGATAAAAACGAGTCTCGAACCTGAAATCCTTTCCCAGAATCTGTATTGCCGTATATGCTGTGGCCAGTTTGAGAACACTGGCCGGCACATAGAGGGTATCCAGATTGCAGCCGTGTACCGCCTTGGTCTCCAGGTCAAAGAGCCCATAACCGCCATTGGTAACCAGATCACCATAGCCGGCGCAGGAACCCGCTGCCATGGCGGAAGACACCAGACAGCCCACCATGCAGGCCCAAAGCCCCAATACCCATCCGCCTAGAGGGAAGATCACGTCGGCGTCTCTATTTCCTGCAGGAAAATCTTCCGCACCCGGCTCTGAAGACAAACCTCTGCAGGCAAGCCCAGTCCCTGTTCCAGGACTTCCCGGGGATTGGTTCCAGCCTGTCCATGATAATGGTACAAGGCAAGCTCCAGGGTGTCTCCTTGCCTGGTCATGGAGCTGACAAGGCGGCGAATGTTGAGCTGTTGTTTTTTTCGTTTACGTATCCGCTTTACAATGACTTCCCCACCTGCCATGAACTGGTGCAGGGCTGTATCCACCTCTGTGCTCATCAGCGCTTCGGACTGGATACGGTATCCGGCTATATAACTGCACTGTTTGACCCCCGCGACCAGTTCCACCTGTTGAATCTCAATGGTGTCGGGAAACTGGCTGTTGAGGAGAGTTCGCATATTTTCAACCGAATCCACCGCCTCCCCCAACTCCACAAAAAAGAATTCCACATCACTCTCCATCCCGAGCGGCAAAGCCGGGCTGAAGGAGACCTTGGGCGAAGGATTGAATCCCTGGGAAAAAAGGACCGGAAGACCGGATCGTTGTAACACACGAAAAACAAGCTGCAATATCTCCAGGTGCCCATAGAAACGGCTGTCATCGTTTCTGCTATAGGTCACTTTATAGACATATATGGGTTCATTGCCTGGACGGGCCTGCGGCCTCGGCTCTGTGCCCCCTGAGGGGGTACTATCGCTGTGCGAGCTGTACACCACGGGGTGTACCTGCTTAAAATCACAGAGCCCGCACTGCTGGCAACCATGTTCACGACAGTCAGGGGTGTATTCGCGAATCAAAGCCCGTTCATATTCCCGGCGCAGGAAGGCGGTGTCCACACCACTTGAGAGATGCCCCCAAGGGAGCGGCTGATCCGGATCCCAGGCCTCCAGATAGGTATCCAGCACCAGACCGCAGAGGCGAGCTGATTCCTGCCAAAGAGCGAGGTTGAAATGTTCCGACCAGCCGTCCAGACGGGCACCCTTTCTCCAGGCTGTTTCAATGAGCCTCGACAGCCTGCGATCCCCCCGTGAAAACACGCCCTCAAGAAACGACTGCTGCGGGTCATGCCATTTGAGGTTGAACCCCTTTTTGGGCAGCAATTCTTTGATCCGGGCAATCTTTTCCCTGCTCTGCTCAATGGTCTGCTGTCGGCACCATTGGAAGGGTGTGTGGGGTTTAGGCACAAAGGTACCGATACTGACATTGATGGACACTTTCTTGAACGCATCCCCTGCCGCATACCGGGCTTTTTTGGCCAGCTCGGCGATGGCTTCGACATCTTCAGCAGTTTCCGTGGGCAGGCCTATCATGAAATAGAACTTGATCAGATTCCAGCCAAGACCAAAGGCATCCTGACAGGTCCTGATCAAATCCTCCTCGGTTATGCCCTTGTTAATCACCTCACGCAGCCTGTCTGTGCCGGCTTCTGGGGCAACGGTAAAGCCTGTTTTCCGCACCCGGCGGATCTGATCCATTATCTGTTGTGTAATGGTACCAACCCGCATGGAGGGCATGGATACGGAGATATGGGCATCAGCAAACTGGTCCATAAGTTCGGTCATCAATCCACCCAGGCAGGAGTAATCGCCTGTGGAAAGAGAGAGCAGAGCCAACTCATCAAAGCCACTGCTCGCTATACCGTTTTTGGCCATCCGAAGGATCTCTTCCCGGCTCCTTTCCCGCACCGGGCGGTAGGTTATACCTGCCTGGCAAAAACGGCATCCCCGGGTACATCCGCGGGCGATTTCTATCCCCAGCCGATCATGAATGGGCTTCACCACTGGTACTATGGGATTATCCAGGAGGCGGGGGTCATACATGTCCGGCAGTACAGCGCGTCGCACCCCCCTGTAGCCCTGGAGCAGTGGTTCCATCGCCGCAAACCTGCCCTGCTCGTATCTGGGCTGAAAGAGGGAAGGGATATACGCACCTTCCACCTGGCTGAGTGCTTCAAGAATCTGGTTTCGGCTGTATGATTGGGCGGTGCATTGGATGAGCAGGTCAGACACCTGCTCAATGCTCAATTCACCGTCCCCAAGGATAATACAATCAAAAAAATCTGCAACCGGCTCTGGATTCATCGCCCCAGCGCCGCCACCAAGTACCAGGGGATGCTCCTCACTCCGCTGATGATTGTAAAAAGGAATGTGAGCCAGGTCCAGTACAGAAAGGATATTGGTATAACACAATTCATAGGGTAAAGTAATACCAAGGACATCATACTCGCTCAATGCCCGACGGGCTTCCAGGGAAAAAAGAGGTATGCCGCGCTCCCTGAGCTGTTGTTCCATATCAACATCCGGTGTATAGCATCGATGGGCCAGGGTATCGTGTCTGCGATTCAGGATATGGTAGAGAATCTGCAAGCCCTGATGGGACATCCCTATCTCATAAAGGTCTGGAAAAACAAGGCAATATCGTAAAGGATGGTCATTCCACCCTTTGTTAACGGCATTCCGTTCCCCCCCTGTGTAACGACCTGGTTTACGCACCAGGGGCAGAACGGCATCTAAATTAAAATGGTTATTCGTTGACATTCTGAGCTATCTACGCTGTAATTCCAGTCATCGCCTGCTCATGGCAGGCTCAAAACAGTAACCGACAAAATGAGTATCCGTTATCCTGCGTCCCCAAGGGGCCTGTATGCTCCCGGGGACGCCAACCCGCTCTTACGTGACTGACATGAACATTCTTCGTTACAGTATGCTTCTGCTGTTGAGCTTGGCCATGCTGACAGAATCATCCATGGCTGATTCAAAAAAACCGCGCATAGAGGACATCAAGTACCACACTGCCGAGGCCGGTGAACAAATCACCTTTTCCCTGACAGCGCCCTCCCCCCCTACTGTCTTCACCCTGCCGGGGGACAATCCCCGGATCGTCTTTGATTTTGCAGGAGCAACCACCAGCAGGAACATCGCCTCGCTTATCCCGGTACAAGGAAAGCTGGTTCAACGCATCCGTGTGGGCCTGCACCACGGTGACAAACCCAAAGTGAGAGTGGTTTTGGATCTGGCAACCCAGGAAATGCTTGCCGTCAAGCAGTCATACAACAAGGAGGCCTCTGTTCTTACAGTAACCTTAAGTCCCAAACATAGCCTGGTGAAGCCTCAGAAAACCAAAGCCGCAGTCACCACCGCCTCCACAACCGCACCGGCTTCCCAGGAAGAACCAGCCTCATCGCCGCAAAGCACGAAAGATTCCAACCAAGCACGGCTCACCTCCATTAGCTTTGACGATTCAACCAACAAAGGAGAAATGGTTCTCTTCCAGCTCAATGGTTTTTATCCCCCTTCTGTACAGGGGGTTGAAGACGATACACCGCGGGCAATCTGTGATTTTGAAAAGACCATCATGGCGCCGAATGTAACCGGCATTGAAAAAACCGGAGGCCAATGGGTGAAGTCCATCCGTCTAGGCCAAGATACTGATCCCGGACAAATCCGAGTACTTATCGACCTGGTACCGCATAAAAGTTACGATCTGCAACAAGTTTTTTTCAAGGAAGACAACCTGTTTGTCATCATTGTGAACCTTCAGGATACTTTCCAACCGCAAGAGGCAACCAACTAAGATATCTGATGTCCGGATGCAGACTCGCATCCGGCACAATGGACACCAACAAGCAGCCCAGGCGGCGCCATCTTCGGGAGGATTCTGATAACACATCCCCCCAAGTAGAATGAGGCGCCAAAAAAATCCCCAACCTGACGCCGCCTGAGCTGATGAGCAATCCGGGCTACTCAGACCCGGCAAGCCGCTGCACCCTAAAATGTCCAGGTATGGGGATGGCGAAAGCCGCCGGATCAACGAAAGTAAGGGAGTACAACTTGGTCAAAGCAAGGGTGTACTCCCCCCTGATATCGGCCCCCCTTATTGCAATGTGACGGGGAATCTTCCGACCCTCTACCCAGTGATAACCGCTATAGCGTATGCTCAGGCCAGGTTCACCCTGGTCATTGACCAGGATATACTCCAAGATGACCGATTGCTGAGGGTCAAACAGGGCCCGATACCTTGAGCCGGCACCGTCCTGATCTCGAAAGGTTATCCAAAAATTTTGCTCCTCCTGCCCATCAACAGTGCCAACGGCACCCAGCCGAACAGGGCCCGGGATCGCCTGTCCCAGCAAGAGGGCCGTTATCTGCTCCAGGGTCAGCCAAGCGGGAACATACTCCTGCCACAGCTCGCCATACAATGGACCCTGCCAAGCCCTGCCTGCCGGGATATCTATCACAGTCAGGAGGGTTTCGCTGCCGACCCCAATATACAGAGGCCGTCTCAGGGGATCAAGCATATTCAGGCGAAACTGCTCCTGATCAGATATCTGTACGCTTCCATCCACACTCCCCTGCCGCCCAAGCACTGACCACCTAAGATGGATATCGGCATCCATCACCCGGGCCTGATTCCCTGCCCTGAACGCCTTGAACTGCCGCAGAGCATCTGTTCGCTCCGGGCCGCCAAAAGACGAAATGGGGGGGAGTTTGCCGACGCACCCGCCCAACAACCACACCAGCATACCCACTCCCAAAACCCTCAACAGCCAAGGGGGCTTGGTGGCTGCAATCCGGCCCTTGTTCTCTTTGGACAGGGGAACAATGGCTTGCAGAGGTCTCATGGAACAAGCCGTTTTTCGATCATCTGGATCTTTTCCCGGAGGTTCTGGGGGTCAGCACTATCCTCTTTCTCAAGCTGCCCCGCTTTTTTATAGGTCGCAAGAGCCTGGGGGAGCATTCCTTTCTCCAGGTAGGCATCCCCAAGGTGTTCCCGGATGGTTGCATCCTCAGGAACGAGTTCTACGGCTTTCTCCAGCTCTGTAACAGCCCTGTCAATCTCTCCCATCTTGAAGTAGACCCAGCCGAGACTGTCTCTGATATAGCCATTGTTTGGCCTGAGCGATACTGCTTTTTGAATGAAGCTCAAGGCCTGATCCAAATTCGTGGAAGCATCCGCCCAGGAATAGCCGATATAATTCAGGGCGCCGACATTATCCGGGTTGAGGGTAATCACCTTCTGCATGATTTCGATGGCGGCCTCACGATCACCGCGACTATCAAAGAACAATCCGTACTCATAGAGGAGTTGATCATGCCAGGGGAATTCGGCCATACCTCTTGCATAGGTCATTTCAACCATATCCTCCTGGCCCTGCCTGTGGTACAGCAGGGCCAGGATGGCATACAGTTCCGGTGAGCGGGCCTCCGGCTGCCCCAGCTGTTTTTCTACAAGCTGGATGGCTTCCAGACTTCGGTCCAGCTCCTGGAGAATATGAACCTTCAAAGAGAGGGCATCTGTAAACAATTCTTCCTGGACGGTAATCGTCTCCAGCTTTTCCAGCGCCAGGTCGTTTTGTCCCGTCCGATAATATAACCGAGCCAAGAGTATCTCCGCCTCGGGCAGAGACCCGTTTGCAACCCGCTTTTCCAGAATTTCGATGGCCTTGGTATACTCCTCTTTCCTGGCATACAATCGCGCTATGGCGAGGTCCACCATGGCAGGCTGTTCAGAAAAGCTGCGCAGCTTTTCCAGCTCCGCCAGGGTCTGTTCTTCATGCCCTTGCAGCTGATACACCTGAATAAGGGCAAGGCGGGCATGCTCGTCATACTGATCCCTCTCCAGAATTTCCCGAAAGGATGCAATGGCTGCCAGGTATTGTTCTTCCTCTACCAGCAGCTTTCCCATGGCCATTAGCACCTGGGAGGACCAGTTCTCCGCCAAGGCCTCCTTATACCAAGACACCGCCTGGCTGATCTTCTTCTGAGCCTCATAACTCTGCGCCATCAAAATTTTTGCAGCATAGGGGTTCAGATGGGCATCTATCATCTTTTCCAGAATCGCCCTGGTCTTGCTGAAATCCTTGTGGCTCAAATAGAGTTCGGCCAAGAGCAAATGCGGCCCAGGTCTGTCAGGATATTGTTCACACAGCATCTCATACTGGGTAATTGCCCGATCAATTTCATTCTGCCCAACCAGGGACCTGGCCAGCAACAGGCGCATGGAAACAGCTTCGGGATTGTCCTTCAGATACGACTCCAGCCAGCTCTGCGCCTCCTTCTGTCGGTTCATCTTCATCAAAACAAGGGGAATTTTCCGGCTGAGGAAAGGACTTGCCGGGTCACAGATTACCGCCTTTTCATAGGCCTCCAGTGCGGCTTCAAACTCCAGTTGCAGCTCGGCATACCGTCCCCAAAGAAAATAAAAATAGGAGCAGGCCGTATCCTGGTCCTCCATACCCTGCGTCTCGGGGAAGGTGGACCGGTCCTGGACGCTGACACCATTTGACGGCCTTGGCATTCCCCCGCCATCTGGAGGCACTCGACCCTGGCCGGTTATCACTCCGGTGCATCCCTGGAGTATTCCCAGGGCGTAGAAGACGATGATAGAGAAAGCCGAGAGACGCACCTGCATACGGCACCTCACAACGGCAGCCTGTCACGGACAACGGCCACAATATCCTGCTGAACGATGTCCAAGGTGCGAGCAGCATCCACGCGAACAATGGCTGGATCAGTAAAAGACGCGAACAAGTCTGCCACCCGGGTTAACTGTTCCTGCTGTTCAAAAGCATTGGGTTGTTCACCTCGACACTGCTCAATGCGATGGGCACTTTCCTCCGGGCTCAAGGTGAGCAGGATGACGAGATCAGGGGAAGGGGCAAACTGATTTTGGGAAAAAATAAAGTCAGGATCAGCTCCCTGAGCGCCCTGATAGGCTGCGGTGGAATAATAATAGCGATCTGTCAGGACATAGGCCCCCTGGTCCAGCGCCGGCTGAATATACTGCTCCACATGCATCCGCCGATCTTCAATGAACAGTTGCAGCTCCTCTTCCAGGGAGAGACGACGATCATGGAACAGCGCCCTTATCTGTTGACCGAAAGGTCCTTCTGTCGGTTCCCTGGTTTCGAGTACGACCTTCCCGTGGTCCCTGAGAAAGGCTGCCAGTAATTCAAGTTGTGTCGTCTTGCCAGCCCCGTCAATACCTTCAAATACGATGAGTTTTCCTTTCATGGTTGCACGTGTCGGCGATTTGTGACTATCTGATCGGCCAAGGCAACAGCCGCAGCCAGGCTTCTCTGAGAAGCGCTCCAAGTACCAGCAAGATCATAGGCTGTCCCATGGTCTACAGAAGTACGTACGATGGGCAGGCCCAGGGTGATATTGACGCCATCATCAAAATGCAGCAGTTTAAAGGGAATGAGCCCCTGATCGTGGTACATGGCAATAACTGCATCAAATTTTCCCAACGCTGCCTGGTAAAACAGAGTATCTGGTGGCCATGGTCCAGTGACATCGCCCAAAGCTCTGCAGGCCTGGACAGCCGGGCTGATGAACTCCTGTTCCTGCAGGCCAAACATACCGTTTTCACCGGCGTGGGGGTTCAGTCCAGCCACCGCAAGGCGAGGTGACTTGCAACCAAAATCATGGCGCAGGGAGGCAAGCGTCAGGGTAATGCATTCTTCCACCTCTGCCCGGGTCACCTGGGCCGGAACATACTCCAGCGGTTCATGGATGGTGACCAGCACGACCTTGAGTTTTTCCCCGGCCATCATCATACGATAATGGCTGGTTCCCGTCAGCTCAGCAAGCATTTCGGTATGTCCGGGATAGGCAAAGCCACCCATATTCAAACTTTTTTTATGAATGGGGCTGGTCACAATCCCTGCCACCAGACCCTTGAGTGCAAGTTGCACTGCGGTCGTAATATATTGGCCGGAAGCTTTGCCCGTCGCGCTGTTTGGTTTTCCCCAGCGAAGTTCATCCAGGGAGAGGTTACCGGTGTGCAGCACCGGGATAGTGCCATGCTTGAGCCGATCACCAGGATTCCAGGGGACAGTCTTTCTCGGTATCTGCTGCTCGTGCAGCAATCTATCCAGGAGGTGACGATCCCCTATTATCACGCCCGGAACTTTTCCTTCTGCAGCGAAGCGCTGATAGAGCTTTATCAATATTTCAGGCCCTATTCCCACGGGGCATCCCATGGTCAGGGCAAGAGGAACAGGTGTTTTCATGGTTCGATGAATTCAAAGGCATTTTGCAACAGTTGGACTTTCGGCCGTACACCCTGGCCTAAAAAAATGGAAACGACATCGAAACGGGCTGGAGAATGGAGTAGGTTGTTCCGGGCCAAATAATCCAGAGCAATGCGGGAAAGACGCCTCTGTTTATGGGAATGGACCGCCGCAAAACCATCACCATATTGCCTGCTGCGCCGGGTTTTGACTTCGATAAAACAGACAACGCCGTCTTGCCGGGCAATGATATCCACTTCCCCGAAAGGCCGACGGTAATTCCGCTCAAGGATGACATATCCTGCCCCCTGCAACCGCTCACAGGCGAGTTCCTCTCCTTGAGTGCCGGTTTTGGGAAGAACTTTTCGATTCCACGCTCCTGTCATGGCGCCTTATCGTTAACGTTGCCTGACTCGCTTTCTTTGCCCTTGACAGGCCAGAAAAAAAGAAAGCATTCCCCCAAGGCCTGCGGTAGCCACAGCCGTAGCGGCTGTATCAGCTGGAAGTATCCAGCCACCAAGGAATGTTCTACCAAACATACTGCGCCTGAGGGTACAAAAATCTTCCTGCTCCGGCACGCCCTGTTCACATAGCAATTTGGAGCATGGGCAACACGGCCGACAGCGGTTATCCTGACATCTGTTGATCTACCCTCAACAACAAAAACTTGCCCTGGAGATATACCTGGAGTGTACCATATTTCTCAGAGAGAAGAAATGCATGATCTTGTACATTCCTCTTGGCCTGGATGACGTATCAGCTCAGATGGTGCCAGCTTGGTACTGGTTCGGTAGTTTTTGCCAGCTGATTCTCCTTGGGGTTAGGTGCTGTTCAAACACGGTTGAAGATGGTAGCGAACAGGCTGCCAATGGGGCGCATGGGGTCGAAAAAAAATGCGGGGCACCAACGACACCTCCCTTGTCTTTTCCTGTATGCTGGGTGCTCGTACGACAAAATCGCTGGCATTGCCCGGGGCAGAGAAAAAAAACAGGCTAGATAGGCACGCGCTACCAAAGGGAAGTCTGTTGGCATCGCCCGGCTTGATTCTTTTGAGGATCGTATTCACGGACGCCTTTAAAGCTCATTCTGTGGATGGGAGACGGCCCGTATTCGGCGATGGCTGCGCGGTGTGCTTTGGTAGGGTACCCTTGGTTGCTTATAAAACCATAACAGGGGTATTGACGGTGGTATGCTGCCATGAGTCTGTCGCGGGTTACCTTGGCCACAATAGAAGCGGCGGCAATGGAAATGCTTTTCTGCTCTCCTTGAACCAGGGATATCTGAGGCAAGGTGTGAGGAACCTTGAATTTTCCGTCGACAAGGAGAAAGTCTGGCGCAATTGCAGTGCAGTCGTTCACGGCGCGGAGCATGGCAAGTAAGGATGCCTGCAAAATATTTATCTGATCAATCTCACCTGCATCAGCCATCCCTATCCCATACGAGGCCTTGCTGGCCATGAGCTGCTCATAGAGTGCTGCCCGCTGACGGGGCGAGAGAAGTTTGGAGTCCATATACCCGCTGGGTTCACATTGAGCAGAGAAAACCACACAGGCAGCTACCACAGGGCCAGCAAGGGGTCCCCGGCCAGCTTCATCCACTCCGCCCACGGCAGTATAGCCTTGGAGCGACAAGGCATGTTCAAAAAAAGTAGGGGAGCCATCCCAACCTTCCCCGCAGGAAGACAGGACGCTTGCAGGCGATTGTACCAAACCATTCCTCCCCCACCCTCTTTGCTCCAAGTCTACAATCCAGATGGCCTTAAAAAGGTTGACTCAAGTGAGAACTCGGCTCCAGGACACCACCGCTTTCGCTTACCGGAATTGCAGCAGTCCTGCTTAGCGATCATATGGATGGTCTCCCCTATGGATACTGCCCAGCCAGGATCAGGAATCAAGGCCCACTTATACAGCCCAGTGACCATCGGTGAAAACCTTCTGCTCCCTTCATCCATACCAGGGTTGGGCCAGCGGCAGCTTCTCTCAAGGCCTCGTTAATTGATCCCCCGCTCTCGAATACGGGCGGCTTTCCCGCGTCTTTTCCTCAGATAGTAGAGACGAGAGCGGCGTACACGTCCGCGGGTAACGACTTCAATCTTCTCGAGGCGGGGTGAGTGCAAAGCAAATGTTTTTTCAACGCCTACGCCATGGGAAATTTTTCGGACCGTAAAGGAGGCGTTCATGTTACCGCGTTTTCTCTTGATGACCACGCCCTGAAAGACCTGGACACGCTCTTTACTCCCTTCCACGATGCGGATATGCACCTTGACTGTATCTCCGGGACGGAATTGGGGGATATCAAAACGCATCTGTTCGCGATCTATTTTCTCAAGAATATTCATTGCATTGTTTTACAGGTACCCACCAGTCATCGGTGATGCTGACCCGAAGGATGCCTCCATATCATCCATTCCATTACTCTTTCACAACTCTCTCTTCAACCAGAAAAAATATCCCTGATTGTATCTCGTTACGATCCCAACAGCCGATCTAGTATGATCGAGGCTGCGGAGCGCACAGAAAGATGATTATACTCGCTGCGTCCCTGTATGGGCGGCAGGGTTACATCCACCCTGTGCATAATTTCAGGAGCTAGTCCCCAGGCCGTGCCAAACAGCAGCAGCATCGGCCGCTCTGTTTTCAGGTGCTCTTGGATTGCCTCGTACCCAAGGGTATTGTCCTGTACCCTGGCACAGGTGGCGGCAACCAGTGGTCGTACACCATAGGCATCGCTCACCTCGGCAATCACCTGATCAAGAGCCAGGCGCACCTGAACAAGATGCAGTGCATCACGTCTATCTGGATTGTTCCTCCCGCCATGCCCCTTGGTCCAATGCTCTACAATCTGTTGTACAAGTGTACACTGCTCCTCAAAAGGAGTCACTATCCAATACCTGCGCACCCCATATGTCTTGCAGGCACGGGCAATATCATGGATATCCAGGTTTGTGACCGCTGAACCTATCCGCTCTCCCTTTTTATTGACCACAGGCCAATGGACCAAGACGACCTCTATACAACCTTGCGCGTATCCGTTCACCATCCGCTCATTTTCGTCCCATCAGCTTTTTTTGCAGACTCGACCATGGGGTGCAATCTGCTGGGGCGGCATAGAGGCAGGGAACAGACCGATGCAATCGCAACAGGCACAATCAGCTCAGCAGGAGCCACCATGCTGTTTGAGCAAACCGGCTATGCGGCGCCACATGCCCTTTTCTTTGAGCAGCTGCACCTCCTGGCCGGAAAAGCGGGCCCCGGTTAAGAGATCAGGGCGCCGTTCCAGGGTGAGGGACACTGACTCCAAAAAGCGATATTCGGCAATACCAGCATGATTACCGGTCAACAACTCAGATGGGACCTCCATACCGGCAAAGGAACGCGGCCGGGTGTATTGATGATGTTTCAGCAAATTGCGGCTGAAGGTATCATTTGCTGCAGACCCGCTGCAGCCCAGTACCCCGGGGATCAGCCGGGTAATGGCATCAAGCATGACCATGGCCCCGAGTTCTCCACCACTGAGGATGAAATCCCCAATGGAATATTCCTCATCCACATAGGCGTTACAAAACCGCTGGTCCACCCCTTCATAACGCCCACAGATAAAAAGTATCTGCTCCATACCCGCCAGACGAACAGCCGCTGGATGCGAAAACAACCGGCCTCTTGGTGAGAGCAGGATGACCTTTGATTGGCTGGTTGTTTTGGGAATTGCAGCCAGACAGGCAGCCAAAGGTTCCGGCTTCATAACCATGCCCTCGCCGCCGCCAAAGGGGCGATCATCGGTCATCTGGTGTTTGTCCGTTGCCCAGTCCCGGATATTATGAATACGCACCTGGATTTTTCCTGCGGCAATCGCCCTGCGGATGATCCCTTCCTGGAGGGGCGATGAAAAAAAATCAGGAAATATGGTCGCTATCTCAAAAATCATGGACCGCCGGTCTCAGATGTACACTGCAAGCAATCCGGGAGGCAGGTCAAAAACCACCTTGTCCGTTTCATGGGCAACAATGAATTCGTCTACCAGGGGGATAAGGATTTCTTTTCCCTCAGCCGAAAGAATCTGGACAAGATCATGCCCTGTCCCGGGTAGGATGTTGCGGATAATCCCGAACTCCTGCCCATCTGCAACGGCCTTTTTCCCTTGAAGCTCAAAAAGATACCATTCGTGCTCATCTAGTTCGGGCAATGCGCTCCGCCTGATGTATATGTCCTGTCCCGCCAGCGCCTCAGCGGTATTGCGATCCGCGCACTGCTCAAGGGTCAAAAGGACAAATTTCCCCTGAACTCTCCCTTGGATCTGCTTTCTTTTCAAAGGGTTAAACGAGTCAGACGGGGTTAGAAAAAGCTCTTTGTATGCAAGAAGGTTCTCGGCCTTTTCCGTATAGGGAAATACCTTGAGGTCACCGCGAACACCATGCGCTTTCACGATTGTTCCCAGCAGAACAAACGCCCCGGCCTGCTCTTCTCTCCCTTCCACCTTACTCAAGAATTTCCAGACGGAAACGTTTGTTTTCCCTTGCAGTGGACGCTGCCAAAACTGTTCGCATGGCGCGCACAGTCCGTCCCTGTTTGCCAATCACCTTGCCCAGGTCTTCCTGGGCAACACCTAACTCAACAAGGCAGGTGTCTTCCTCCTCCCGGAGTTCCACCCGGACCTCCTCCGGCTTGCCAACAAGCTTTTCTGCAATGAACTGGATTAGTTCTTTCATTTAAGCTGCTTCTACAGAGATCTTGGCATGCTTTTTAATCAGACTCTGAACAGTTGCTGTGGGCTTTGCGCCTTTCCCCACCCAATCGTTGAGTTTTTCTTGGTCGATCTTGATAGCGGCCGGCTCCTGCATGGGATCATAGGTACCTACTATATCAAGAAACTTGCCGTCGCGGGGCGCCTGACTGTCGGCAACGATAATGCGATAAAAGGGTTTTTTCTTGCGACCTTTCCTTGTTAAACGAATATGTACTGCCATTGTAGTAGCATCCTCCTGTGAAGAAAAAAACTCCCTGGAACATGGCCTTGTTGCCAGCGGATTATCTTATCTAACTCTTAGCTCTTTGCCCATACAGTGTTTTTTTAAACCAGCCAGCGCATGCTCATCAGGCTCTCTTTTCACAGATCAGGCCCCGGTACCACCTGTACACCCTCCTGCTAGGAAGACTCTGGGCAACAATTTCTTGCCCCAAAGAGGTGATTTTTCTGTATTCTGGCCAGTAACAGTGGCCAGCTCAGCGAACCAGCCCCTTGGGCAACTTCCTGCGCCTGCCGCCTTTACCCACTGATTTGCCCCTGAATTTTTTCATCATTTTCAGCATCATCGTATAGCTTTTCAGTACCCGGTTGACTTCAGCGACACTGGTTCCTGAACCCCGGGCTATACGCTGTCGACGACTGGCATTTATCAGTCGATAGTTGTGTCGTTCCTTTCTGGTCATTGAGCGAATAATCGCTTCTGTTTTTTTTAACTCTTTTTCATCGGGCTTGGGCGCGTTTTTGAGCTGCTTGAGCTTATTCAAACCCGGAACCATACCCATGAGCTGCTCAATATTCCCCATTTTTTTAATCTGCTGAATCTGATCAAGAAAATCCTCCAGGGTAAATTCATTTTTCTGGATTTTCCTGGCCAGTTTCTGTGCCTTTTTCTGATCAACAACAGCTTCCGCCTTTTCGATCAGCGACAGCACATCGCCCATCCCTAAGATCCGTGATGCCGTCCGGTCTGGATGAAAAACTTCTAGGGCGTCGACACTTTCCCCTATGCCCACAAATTTTATTGGTTTACCGGTCACATGTTTGACGGAAAGAGCGGCGCCGCCACGGGCGTCCCCCTCCATCTTGGTGAGAACGACACCGCTCATCTCCAGATCTGCATTGAATCGATCTGCCACCCTGACAGCATCCTGACCAGTCATGGCATCGGCAACAAACAGGATCTCGCTCAGAGATACGGCCTGGCTAATCTCCTGCAGTTCCGCCATGAGGGTTTCGTCTACGTGCAGACGACCGGCAGTGTCAATAAGAACGGTATCATAGGCGCCTTCACGAGCCTGACGCACTGCAGAGCGGACGATCTCAACCGGTTTTTGCTCAATTGAAGAATTGAAAACTGGAACGCCGATCTGTTCACCAAGGATATGCAACTGATCAATGGCTGCAGGCCGATAGGTATCCGCCGGAACAAGAAAAGGCGTACGCCCCTTCTCCTGAAGCATTTTTGCCAGTTTCGCGGATGTGGTTGTTTTACCAGAACCCTGTAGACCGGCGAGCATAATCACCACCGGCTGTTGTCCATCGAGTTGCAAGGGCACAGTCTTGGCACCAAGCAGTTCAACAAGCTGGTCATGGACCACCTTGATAACCTGCTGCCCGGGGGAAAGGCTGCTCAGGACCTCCTGTCCGACGGCCTTTTCCGTGACCGCAGCAATAAACTCTTTGACGACCTTGAAAGAAACATCAGCTTCCAAAAGCGCCCTGCGCACTTCGCCCATGGCTTCCTGAATATTCTCTTCAGTCAGCGTACCATGACCGCGAAGCTTTTTAAAAACGACGTCAAGTCGATCAGTTAAATTCTCAAACATGTCTTAAAAACATAAGATCAAAAGCGACCGCCCCATCCAGTCGCTGTTATTTTTTACAAGCAGAAACCTAATATATCTACTCTACAAGCACTACCTTGTCAAGCAGTATAAAAGAGATGGCGGTGCTGGTAAAGAGGGTGCATCCGCTGCCTTCGTGCAGCAGCACATCTTTGAGCGCTCACCATGGCCGACAGAGGTTTGCTTGTGCAAGAACCTGGATGCTCCAGACAGGAATATGTGAGCAGGAAGGCATACCAAGAAGGACACAATGAGGAAGGTCTTCTCCCTGCGTCCGGTCCACACCTGCATTCCCAGAAGCTTACCAGGGAATACCCGCCTGGTTTTTTGCCCGCCTCCAGGGTATCGTTTCCCCCCCAGCAATCTGAACGCAAAGCTTTTTCATGCTCACCGTTTTGGTACGAGCCCGGATTTCTCCGCAACCTTTTGGCAAAAGGTGCCACCGCTGACGGATATCACCAACATTGGTTGGGATCTCTTTCTTTGCGAGCAAGACAAATTGGGCTTGCAAAATTCGGGCTAGCTGCGTCCTGTAATAACAGCCACCGCCGCCTCAATCGTTTCCGGCGAGTCAGCCTGCAGACAGACATGGGAAGAGGTGGAGGGTAACATTTTTTTCATCATTTTGGTGAGCACTTGTTTGGGGCCCAGCTCAAGAAAGACGTCCACACCTAATGCCAACATATATTCAATCACCTCCACCCAGCGTACCGGTGAAACGATCTGTTGAGCCATCACTGCCCGCATCTCCTCGGGCTGATTCAAAACGCTCCCGGTAACATTAAAAACCACCGGCAAGCTGGGTGATGCAAAAGCGATCCCCTGCATAAAAGAGGTAAAATCAGCCACGGCGCCCGCCACCAATGGGCTGTGATTGGCCACACTCACCTTGAGAGATAGAACTTTGCCCCCCCTTTTCTTGCAGAGTTTACCCAGGGCTAACAGGCCCGCCTCATCGCCTGAAACAACGACCTGCGCTGGGGTGTTATAATTCGCCACCACGACCTGCCCTTCTTCCCTGACCTCTGCTAGCATCCGGGCTATCTCTTCTCTGGAGAACCCAACTATGGCGCGCATGCCACCGGGATTGAGCGTTCCTTCACGCTCCATCAACTCCCCGCGTCTTGTGACCAGGGCCAAGGTGTCTTCTCTGGTCAGGACCCCAGCAGCATGCAATGCGGAATACTCCCCCAGAGAATGTCCGGCCACGCAGAGGGGACGAAACTCAGGTAATCGTTTCAATAACTGCTGCCAGCAAATAAGATTCACCACGGTCAGAGCAGGTTGGAGGGTTACCACCCGGGTCAAATCTTCCATGGGGCCCTCAAAACAGAGTTTTCTCAGAGGGAGGCCGCACACCAGTTCGCCGATTGTAAACAAATCGTCGGCATCTGCGTCCTGTTCTGCAAACTTCTGCCCCATGCCAACATATTGAGATCCCTGTCCAGGGAAGAGAAGAGCTGTTTTTTTCATTCTGCCTGTCAATGTTTTGTTCCTTTTCGCTGTTCTCGCTCCAGAAAAATATTAATAAAAAGAAAAAGGAATACGCCTCCTGTAATGGCAGAGTCTGCCCCATTAAAGGCTGGCCAATGAAACCTGCCAATATAGATATCGATGAAATCGACCACATGGCCCAGACGGATACGGTCAATAAGATTCCCCACCGCACCTCCTGCAATAAGGCCAAAAGCCCAAGCATACATGGCATGCGAGCGGGAATAGCTTCGATGGGCGATCACCAGAATGACCAAAGCGATACAGACAACACTGATAAAAAAGACCTGCCGCCACATCCCTGGCTGACCTGCAAACAAACTGAATGCAGCGCCGTTGTTGGTGACAAATGTCAGATTACAAAAGCCCGGCACCACAGCAAAAGATTCATATAAGTCCATCTGCTCTGCTACCAGGTATTTGGTGCATTGGTCCGCACAAATAACCAGCAATGCGGTAACAAGAAACTGCATCGGTTAGACGGACAAGGAGGCAACCACCTCTGCGCAGCGGCTACAGAGGGTCGTATGTTTTTCGTCCCTGCCCACAGTAGGGGAAATCATCCAGCACCGCTCGCATTTTCCGCCAGGTGCTGCCGTGACAGCCACCGCGACCCCCTCCAACCCTTCTTCCACGGTGGTGAAGCCGACATCCGTCATCCTGTGGTCACTGTCAATGATCAGAGAGGAGACAATACAAAGCTCCCGTATCTGTTCCCGGTATTCTTCCACAAAAGGTTTGAGCACCTGGTCAACACGCAGGATAACCTGAGCGTCCAGGGAGAGCCCGATACTTTTTTCTCTTCGGGCATGCTCCAGCACCCGGGTGACAGTGGAGCGCAGGGCAAGCAGCGTATCCCAGCGTTTGAGAAGCTCCTTATCCACTGCAATATCATCGACCTTGGGGAATTCCTGAAAAAAGATAGATTCTTCCATGGCTGCGTTCTGCGGCAGCGAACGAAAATGCCCCCACGCTTCCTCGGCGGTAAAGCACAGTATGGGCGCCATCAGCTTCAGCAGGCCATCACAGATACGGTATATAACGGTCTGGGCAGCTCTCCGCTCAAGGGCATCGGGCCTGGAACAGTACAGCCTGTCCTTGAGTACATCCATGTAGAGGCTGGAAACAACCGTCCCGCAGAAAGTAAACAGACTGTGATACACCTGATGAAACTCAAAACTGTCGTACGCGCGTAGTACCCGGTTGACAAGGACCGCATATTTTGCCAGGGCCCAGCGATCAAGTTCCGTAAACTGGGCCTGGTCAACACCATCCCTGTTGGGATCGAAATCCTTGAGATTACCCAGAAGAAAACGAATGGTATTACGGATTTTCCGGTATGCGTCAGAGACATGCTTTAAGATTTCATCCGAAACCTTGACATCATCCTGATAGTTTTCACTGGAGACCCAGAGACGGAGCACCTCAGCACCGTACTTATCGATCACCTCCTGGGGAGCCACCACATTGCCCACAGATTTGGACATCTTCTTCCCCTGTCCATCGACAACATACCCATGGGTAAGGACGCCTTTATAGGGCGCCTGCTGGCGGGTTCCAACCGAAGTCAGGAGGGAGGACTGGAACCAGCCTCTATGCTGATCGCTCCCCTCCAGGTAGAGATCAGCCGGGGCGTATACTTCATCACGGGATTCGAGAACAGCGGCATGGCTTGTACCGGAGTCAAACCAGACATCCAAAATATCAGTCTCTTTTTGAAAAGCTGTCGCGCCGCAGCGGCAGGTTGTCCCCTGAGGGAGGAAATCTTCCGCAGGATGGCTGAACCAGGCATCAGCACCTTCTTGCAAAAACAGGGTGTGAATACGGTCACAAACCTGCTCACTCTTAACAATCTCGCCGCACTCTTTACAGGTCAGAACAGTGACCGGCACCCCCCAGGCGCGCTGCCTGGAGAGACACCAATCCGGTCGGGATGCAACCATACCATAAATACGTTGTTGCCCCCAGGCCGGTGTCCACTGCACATCTTCAATGGCCTGCAGAGCTTTTTGACGAAGATTTCCTTTGTCCATGGATACAAACCACTGCGCAGTTGCACGGTAAATCACCGGTTGTTTACAGCGCCAACAGTGGGGATAACTGTGCTCGATGCTTTCTTCCTGAACCAGGAAGCCGTCAGCCTGCAAACCGGCATTGATATCTTTGTTTACGGCAGGAATCTTTCCCCCGGCGTATGGACCGGCTTCAGATGTCAACCTACCGTCATCCGCAACCGGAGAAGTAATCTCCAAATTATACCGCAGGCCAGTCATATAATCGTCCGTCCCATGTCCAGGGGCCGTATGGACGCAGCCGGTTCCGCTGTCGGTGGTCACATAATCAGCAAGAACCATCAGGGAATCCCGCGCAATGAACGGATGACGACATTTTTTTCCCTCAAGAAGCTTGGCCGAAAAAGTGGTGACACTGGTGTACTGCTCCTGCTCAAACTTCTCCATGCAGGTTGCCACAAGTTCCTCGGCCAAAATCCAAACCTCGTCGCCTACCTGTACGGCAGCATAGGTGATATCTGGATGAAAAGCCACTGCCTGGTTTGCCGGCAAGGTCCAGGGAGTGGTCGTCCAAATAAGTACTGCCACCTTTTTGTTCGCCAATTCGGGAATGGCGTCCCCCAGATCATCCTCCACCGGAAATTTCACATAGATAGAAGGCGAGATATGATCGGCATAATCCACTTCAGCCTCTGCCAAGGCAGTACCGCAGGTGGAACACCAGTAGACAGGTTTTTTAGAACGAACCACGGCCCCGGCAAGTAAAAACCTGTTAAACTCTTTGGCAATGGCCGCCTCATAAGGAAAATGCATCGTCAGGTAGGGGGCATCCCAATCCCCGATCACGCCCAACCGTTGAAATTGCGCCTTCTGGGTAGCAATCCACTTTTGGGCATACTTCCGGCAGGCCGCTCTTTTGCCCAGGGTGCTGATCTGCTCCTTCTTGTTACCCAGCTCCAGGTCCACGTTATGTTCGATGGGCAGTCCATGGCAATCCCAGCCGGGAATATAGGGGGCATTGAATCCTGCCATTCTCTTGGAACGGAGAATGATATCCTTGAGCACCTTATTGAAGGCCGTACCCAGGTGAATATCTCCATTGGCATACGGGGGGCCGTCATGGAGAACATAGCACGGCTTTCCCTTGGCATGCTCTTGGAGCTTCGCGTACAGTTTTTCTTTTGCCCACCGCTTGAGAGCCATGGGCTCTTTCTGGGTAAGGTTTGCCTTCATTTTAAAATTCGTTTTAGGCAGATTCAGTGTTTCCCTGTAATCCATAATTTTTCTCTACTTAATTTGCGCTGAGACCATAGACCACTGTCTGACCCAAAATGGAAGTTTCTGGACAAGATAGAGCAGGAGTTATGCCAGTAAGGTATGGGGCTGAATATTGGGCTGTATATGCTCAAAACACGAATGTTCCTCCAATCAACGGGACATTCATGCAAAGAGCGACACACAACGAGCTTATTATCAGGGAGCAGACAGGATCGAACATCTCAATTATTCAACAGGCCAAGATCAAAAGAATACCTTTTGATGATAAATATGCAAGGGAAAAGCGCCTTTTTCCCGAAAAAACCAGCAGGGGTGCATGTGGTCGACCAGAGCCAGGTCGTGTCAGCAACTCTGCCCAGGCCTGCTCTTTTCTGCTTGGACTTCGCTGCTTCGGCACAGCAGGCTGGGGCTGGCCCCTTGCCCATCCAGGCCAACAGCGCAAGCAAGGTCTCGTTCCATTCTCACCACAGCCACCCCGGATCCCTCATCAGCTCAGGCGGTCCCTGGTCGGAAATTTTTCTGGCGCCTGATCATACATGGGGGGGTAAAAGACTGCCAAAGATGGCACCGCCTGGGTTGAACCTGGGGCGCAGTTTGGCGAAATGGGTGCCCCCTCTTGGGCATCACAGACAGCTGGTTGTGTCTCTTTTTTCTCAAATGAGACCCAATATGCATGAGCAATCCGGGGGTAACACGTCTGCGGGGTGGTTGTGTACCACCATGGCTGTCCCTGTCGGCCAGCAAGCTGAGACCTGCACCATAGCTGTCTCTTCTGGCACAGCATATCCTTACCGGGATGGAGCGCGGCCATGCTGCCTAATATATTCAAACATGGCCACCGAAGCGGCCACACTGACGTTCAGGCTCTGTACCTTGCCATATTGAGGGATGGTCAGGGATTGCATATCATCATATTCCGCTGGATCGAAACTCAAGCCAAACTCTTCATGGCCAAGAATAAAAGCAGTTTTACCAGGCAAGGACACATCCCCCAACACCTGGCCGCTGGATGGCTCCAGGCAGAAAAAAGACAGCCCCTGCCCTTGCAGCGCTGTATAGCAGCTTACAAAATCCCTGTGCTGATGCAGCATCACCCAGCGCATGGAGCCTTTTGCCGGTTCGGGATCAAAAAAATCAATACCTGTCAGGTGTACTTCACGCACGGAAAAGGCATCTGCGGTGCGGATAATCTTACCAATGTTAAAATCCGGTTTAAGGCCATCAAGAATAACCACACAGTCATGCAGGCCGGGTGCTGCATCTACTTTGTTTCGCCGACAGGCCTTTTTGTAACGTGTCTCCATGTCCTGGCGGCGATTCAATCGACTCCGCATCTTTTCCCCCAAGGTGCATTGCGGTCACTTTTCAGACCTGTTACCTCAACCGCACATTTTCTATTGTTTGAACAACCCTTAAATGAGGGTCTATGTCCGGTAGGTATTATGTCCTACAGATCAAAATGGAATGTCATCACCGATAATCGGATTATGACCTTTCTGTTTATCGATCTC
>PDWJ01000501.1_pt1 | contig 57470 bp, 49 predicted proteins | sample 1430881 | NCBI WGS metagenome assembly PDWJ01 (sample SAMN01162460, study PRJNA174530) | Oral metagenome, whole genome shotgun sequencing project. | biome: Marine environment; feature: Marine mammal; material: Swab sample of the gingival sulcus; isolation source: swab sample of gingival sulcus...
CTCGTCGTTGATGAAGTTGCGCATCATCATCTCGATGGAGGGTATGTCGTTGCGCATGATGCCGCTGAAGTCGTAGCGCAGGACGGGGTGCTTGGTCCAAGCCTTCTCGCCGCGCTGGGCCTCGAGGGCCTCGATGCGCAGCCCCTCGAAGAGCTCGCGCTGCCCCCTGAGGTAGCAGGCCATGGTGCTGAGCAGCATGCTCTTGCCGAAGCGGCGTGGCCGGGCCAGGAAGGTGACCTTGTGCTCGTTGGTGATGCGCCACACGAGGTCGGTCTTGTCCACGTAGTACATGTCCTCCTCGCGGAGGAAGGGGAAGTCCGCCGAGGATACGGGGAAGCGTTTTTTCATCACGTACATAGCCGGGTCTCCTTTGGTTTGGTGCAAAGGTAGCGAAAAAGTGGGGGAGCGGCGGTGGCAGCGCCATGCCTTTATGGGGGCTCTCTTTACCCCTGCCCAGTTGCACTCGGTGCTGGGATGTGCAAATGGCGAAAATCGCTGCTATATTTGCATCGTGTATGGAGGGGAAACCGAATGGGGCTATAGGCTTACTGCATGAAGAGGATTTTGCTGCTGGGTGGTGGTTCAGTGCTCATCCCGCTGATAGCGCGGGCGCATGAGCTTGGCTGCTACGTGATTACGGCCGACTACCGCCCGGGCAATGCGGCCCACGGGCATTCGGATGCGTACCGCTACCTGAGCGTGGTGGACCGGGATGCGGTGCTTGAGGTGGCCCGGGAGGAGGGGGTGGACGGGGTGCTGGCCTTCGGGGCGGACCCGGCGGTGCTCTCGGCGGTCTATGCGGCTGAGCAGCTGGGCTTACCATCCCCCTTGGGCTACACCGAGGCGCAGATTCTCCAGCGGAAGGATGCCTTCCGTGACTACTTGCATAATCACGATTTCAACACCCCGGCCTCCTTCGGTGCGGGCACCCTTGGGGAGGCGATGTCGCAGCTCTCCGGCCAGACTTTCCCGCTGATGGTCAAACCGGTGGATTCGGCCGGCTCCAAGGGGGTTTCCCGGGTCAATCGGGAGGAGGACTTCCCCCCGGCCTTCCGGCTGGCGATGGGGGAGTCACGTGCTGGCCGCGTGGTGACCGAGGAGTTCGTCCGTGGGCTGGCGCTGGAGGCGGATTGCCTGGTGGTCGACGGGGTGGTGCAGCCCCTGCTACTGTCGCACGAGGTCTTCGGGCCAAAGGGTTCGCCCCTGGTCTACACGCCGATGCTCTTTGCCTTCCCCTGCGACATGCCCCCCGCCTGGACAGAGGCCCTTCAGCGGGAGGTGCAGCGGCTGGTGAGCCTCATGGGGGTCGGCAGCGGGGTGTTCAACCTCGAGGCGAGGGTCAGCGACAATGGCGAACCCTACATCATGGAGTTCTCGCCCCGGGCCGGGGGGGGCGGGCTGGCCGCCGCGGTCGACTGCGCCTACAGGCTCGACATCCTGGGCGATGCCCTCCGCGCCGCGCTCGGCGAACCCCTCCGGGGCTACGCCTACCCGCTGGTCGACCGGGCCGTATACCGCCGCCTGGTCTTCCCCCGTGCGGCCGGGCGCTTCGAGGCGCTGGAGCTGCACCTACCGCCGGGCGCACGCTGCGAGTACATGGACCTCATCGCCTCGCCCGGCGATACGCTTGCGCCCGCAGCCAACGCCGCCGGGTGCATGGCCACCTTCCTGGTGACGCTCCCCCTGCCCGAGTTCCAGCACATGGACCTCGAGAGCGTCCCCTTCACCATCCGCATGCAAACCTAAGGAGATGGAGCACCTCATAGTAGACGAGACCGGCGCCCTAGCCCCCGTGGTCACGGTGCAGGTGCTGGCCTACAACCACGCAGACTTCCTCGGGCAGTGCCTCGAGGGCATCGCCGCGCAGGAGACCGATTTCCCCATAGAGTGCATCGTGCATGACGACGCCTCCCAGGACGGAACGGCCGACGTGGCGCGCGCCTACCAGCACCGCTACCCGGGCCTCTTCCGCCTCGTGCTGGAGGAGGAGAACCAGTACAGCCAGGGGGTGGAGCTGTACTACCGGATGAACGAGCTGTCGAGGGGGCAGTACGTCGCCTACTGCGAGGGCGACGACTACTGGACCGACCCCCGCAAGCTCCAGCTCCAGCACGATTTCCTCGCCGCCCACCCGGACGTGCTCTTCGTGTCCACCCGCTACCGCAGCACCCACCTCGACAGCGAGGAGCTGACCGACGAGGTCTTCCCCCTGCTCTTCGACCGCTGGAAGGGGAAGGACGGCAACGTGGAGATTGACCTATCGGGCTCTTTCCATGCCACCTGGCTCGCCCGCACCCTCACCATCATGTTCCGCCGCGAGGCCTACCCCCCCCGAGAGTTCGCCGAGCAGATGACGGACTACCGTGATGTGCAGGCCCTCACCCACTTCCTGATGCACGGCCGGGGGGTCTGCCTACCAGCCTGCACCGGGGTCTACCGTAGCCACAGCGGCGGCGTGTACACGGGATTGAGCCACGAACGTCGCTTCTACGCCGATATGGTGTCCCGCGAGGAGCTGTACGTCTACTCCTGCTCCCCGATGTTCCTCTACTGGCATGCCCGCTACGCCAACCGGCTCCGCCGCGTCGGTCGGTCCGACCAGGCGCGCGACTCCCTGCGGCGGCTTTACCCCCGCGCGCTGTGGGACTTAGCTCGGGGCGCGCTGCGGGCCTTCTGGCTGAAGGCGCTGCGGAAGTTCGAGTAAATCGTCCCGGCTGACCAATCCCAATCCGTACTATTGGGTGTTTTTCCGACGAAAAATACCCTGTATTGGCTATTTTGTGCTTCTCCCCCGTGGGCTAACTTTGCCCTTTGAAAGTTGGATTATTGTAGGTAGAATAAGATTTAATTCGAATGAGACTAAGCGAGTTGCAAGTTGGGCAGAGGGGGAGAATAGTTCGTGTGGAGGGCGAGGGAGCGTTCCGGAAGCGTGTCCTGGAGATGGGCTTCGTCAAGGACCAGGTGGTGGAGGTTGTGGGCAGAGCGCCCGTGGGCGACCCAACCCACTACCGCGTAATGGGCTACGACGTGTCGCTACGACGGTCGGAGTCCGAGCTGGTTGAAATCCAGCTGGTTGAGGCATCGGAGCTGGCCCATGAGCCGGGCGTTGAGGTACCCGATGAGGCCTTCGGCGCGGCGATTTCCCACGGGGAGAAAATCCACCGTGGCACGGCCGCCGACCGGAAGAGCCACAAGCAGATTCGGGTGGCCCTGGTGGGGAACCCCAACGCGGGCAAGACCTCGGTGTTCAACATCAGCTCGGGGGCCAAGGCCAAGGTGGGCAACTACGGCGGGGTGACCGTCGACTCGGCCACGGCGGCCATCAGCCACGGCGGCTACTACATCCAGATTGTCGACCTGCCGGGGACCTACTCCCTGGCGACCTACTCGCCCGAGGAGCTCTACGTGCGGAAGTCGCTCGTGGAGGACGACCCGGACGTGATCGTCAACGTGGTGGATGCCACCAACCTGGAGCGCAACCTCTACCTCACGCTCCAGCTGCTGGAGGCGGGTCGCAAGGTAGTGGTCGACCTCAACATGTGGGACGACCTGGTAGCGCGAGGCGACAGGCTTAACCGCGTGATGCTGGGCGACTTGCTGGGCGCGCCCTGCGTCCCCACGGTGGGGCGCTCAGGGGCCGGGATGGAGCAGCTGTGGGACACGGTGGTCGCCGTGCATGAGAACCGCTGGGACAAGCAGCGGGCCATCCTCCCCGAGTATGGCGAGGCGGTGAGCGCATCGGTCGCCAAGGTGTCGTCCATCCTGGGCGACGCCCGCGTGCTCAATGGCCAGGGCCAGCCCTTCAACGACTACGAGCTGCTGAAGATTCTGGAGCGCGACGCCGCCCAGCTAGAGGCCATCCGGGGGGCTGGCGCCTCCGAGGAGGTGGTATCGAAGCTCAAGACCTGCGCGGACGAGCTCTCCACGAAGGTCGGCCTCGACGCGGAGACCTACATAACGGATGCCCGCTACGCCTTCATCTCCAAGTTGCTGCAGCGCACCTACTCGCGGTCGAAACGCAAGGTGGGCGACACCAAGACCGACAAGCTGGACCGCATACTGATCAACCGTCTCATTGGCCTGCCGATTTTCTTCGGCCTGATGTACCTGATGTTCTGGGTGACCTTCACCCTGGGGGGCTACCCGATGGAGTGGATGGAAGCGGGCGTGGGCATGGTGGCCGACCTCTGCCGGGAGTTCATCCCCGAGGGCCCGCTGCAGGCGCTCATCTGCGATGGTGTCATCGGCGGGGTCGGCGGGGTAATCGTCTTCCTGGTCCCGATCATGATCCTGTTCTTCTTCATCTCCTTCTTCGAGGATTCGGGCTACATGGCGCGCGCCGTCTTCCTCATGGACCGCCTGATGCGTGCGCTGGGCCTGCACGGACGCTCGTTCATCCCCATGGTGATGGGCTTCGGCTGCAGCGTCCCGGCAGTGATGGCCTGCCGCACCATAGAGGATAGGAAGGTGCGCATGAGCACGGTGCTGGTTACGCCCTTCATGTCCTGCGCGGCGCGCCTGCCGGTGTACATCCTGTTCATCGGCGCGCTCTTCAGCGACTACCCCGCCACGGTGATGTTCGGCCTCTACCTCTTCGGCATATTCGTGGCCGTCCTCTCGGCCTTCCTGTTCCGGAAGGTCCTCTTCAAGGGGGATGAGTCGCCCTTCGTGATGGAGCTGCCCCCCTACCGCTTGCCGAGTCTCCGCATCACCCTGCTGCACATGTGGGAGAAGGGCGCGCAGTACCTCAAGAAGATGGGTACGGTGATCCTGCTGGCCTCCATCCTGATATGGTTCTTGAGCTACTTCCCGCGGACCTCGAGCCAGGACGCGAGCTTCCAGGCGCGGCTGGATGAGGCGAACGCCACCGCCGTGGCGATGCAGGCATCCGAGGGGATGCACCCCGACAGCGTGAGCGCCACGCTCGAGGAGGAAATTGCCGGCATAGAGGAGGAGTGGGATATGGTGCGCCAGAGCGAGTCCTACCTGGGGGTTCTGGGGCATGCGGTAGAGCCCGTGCTGCGGCCCATGGGCTTCGACTGGCGCGTGGGCGTGTCGCTGCTATCGGGCCTGGCGGCCAAGGAGATAGCCGTGGCCACGCTGGGCGTGCTGTTCCAGGTGGGCACGGAGGAGGATGAGGAGAGCGAGGCGCTGCAGACCAAGATTCGCACCGCGGAGGTGCATTCGGGGGCACGGGCGGGCCAGACACTCTTCTCCATACCCGTGGCGCTGGCCTACCTCATATTCGTGCTGCTCTACATGCCGTGCATCGCGGCCGTCGCGGCCGTGGGGCGTGAGGCCGGGGCGTGGAAGTGGGCAATCTTCACCATATTCTACACCACGGGGGTTGCCTACCTCTTTTCCTTCATCGTGTACCGTATCGCGCTGGCCTTCATGTAGCCTGCGCGTAGCCCCTCCCACCGGGGCTACGCGGCCGGGCGACATCTGTGCCGCATTGTATTTTGAAAGATTTTTGTATGGAGACGAATGGAATCCAGCATGTGCTGGTGTATGCAATAGTTCTCGCCTGCATGGTGATCGCGGTGGTGATGTACCGGCGTAGTCGTAAGGCCGGGAGCAGCGGTTGTGGCTGTGGTTCAGGGGGATGTTCGCACGGGAGCCAGCGGGCTGCTGCCACCCAGCCGTCGCAGTCCAACTCGCAGGTCAAGGTGTTTCGTGTCGACAATATGCGTGGTGCCGAGAGCGAGGAGGCCATACGCCGTCGGTTGCTGAGCCTCGATGATGTGGCCGATGTGCGGGCCTCCACCCAGCAGAAGACGGTGACCGTACGGTGCTACGGCGGGGAGCAGTGCGTGGAGGCCATAGGCGCCGCGCTGGAGCAGCTGGGCTACCCGGTGAGCAGGGACGGGATGGATGGTGCGGATGCGGGGAAGCAGGGGGATGACCGCTTCGAGGTGAAGGTCAGCGGGATGATGTGTGGCAACTGCGAGCAGACGGTGCGGAAGGCGCTGGAGAGCATAGAGGGCGTGTCGGCAGTGGAGGCCTCGCACGCCAGTGGGATGGTGAGCTGCCAGGCCCCGGCGGGTGTCCAGGAGGCCGTGCGGCAACGCCTGACCGCTGTGGGTTTCCCTCCGGTGGAGTAGGGTGGGGAGCTCGCGGCGCTACCGGCTAGACCTTGCGTATCGGGGTAGCGCCTACCACGGTTGGCAGCGCCAGCCCAACGCCCTCTCGGTGCAGGAGGTGCTGGAGGGGAGGCTCGGCCAGCTGCTGCGTGCCCCGATTGAGCTGACGGGCTGTGGGCGCACCGATACCGGGGTGCATGCCCTTCGCTACGTGGCGCATTTCGATGGACCAGAGGGGCTTACGGCCTGGCCGAAGGACGGGCTCGTACGCTCGCTCAATGGTATGCTGCCGAGCGACATCGTGGTGTACTCGCTGGCGGAGGTCGCGGCCGATTTCCACGCCCGCTTCGATGCCCGCCTACGGGAGTACCGCTACGTGCTGCAGCGACGGCCCAACCCCTTCACCCTGGGCCTGGCGACCCCCTACTACCACGAGCTCTCGCTGGAGGCCATGCAGCGCGGGGCGCAGGCATTGCTGGACCACGAGGACTTCGCGAGCTTCTGCAAGTCGGGGGGCGATGCCAAGACCACGATTTGCCGTTTGGCGCGCTCGGAGTGGGCGGTGGAGGGTGACCAGTGGGTCTACACCGTGGCGGCCGACCGCTTCCTGCGCAACATGGTGCGGGCCATCGTGGGTACGCTCCTGGAGATGGGGCGGGGCAGAATTACGCTCGGGGAGCTGCATGATATCCTCCGGGCGAAATCGCGCAGCAGGGCGGGGGCTTCGGTCAGCCCGGAGGGCCTGTACCTGAGTAGGGTAGAGTACTAGCGCGGAGGAGGGGGCGGGTTCCCTCTGTAGACTTGTCAAGGGGGGATTGCGCGCATTTTTCACCCCGGGAGTTTGCCAGTTCGCCGATTTGTACTACCTTTGCGGGAAATACGGAAAGTCTAGTGAAGGATAAGGTATACATAGTAGAGGTGGCTGGCCTTGGTTCTCCGGTGTTGAGCGGGGGGCAGGGTGTATTTTCCGTTCCGTTGCAATCGTTCCTTTCGATTGCTCTTTCCACGGGGAGCCGACGACGACTTTAGGCGTTGAGGCTCTTTTTTTTATCCACATAGTATAAGGGTCTCATCGCCAGCAGGGTGCGGTAGAATGCCGTACGGGGCTTGCTACGCCTAGCGTGCGCGCCCTGTGGACATCCTCCCAAGCACCGAGGGCCGGTCTAGGGCGTAGCGCCAATGGGGTGCTGTGCCGTGGGATTTTGTGTGCAGATACGGTTGACAGTGAAATATTTCCAAACAAAACGCGAAAAACATGGCTAAACAGGTAAACGAGAGTGCTACGGGGAAAATCCCCACCGTGAAGCTCCTGAAATTTCTCATCCCCTCGCTGGTGGGTATCCTCCTGCTAATGACCCCCTTCCACGACGGGGAGGGCACGACGGTGGGGGTCGCCGTCATGTCGAAGTTCATCAACAGCTCCATCAACGCGCTGGTGCCCATCCACTGGCTGGTGCTGGTGTGCATCGTGGCCTCGTGCGTGCTGACCACGGTGTACAAGGTGTCGAAGCCGGCCTTCATTGAGAATAGCCCGCTGCTCAAGGAGCTCTCGGACGTGTCCGTCTTCTGGTACATCGCCCGGCTGGCTGGCCTGGTGGTCGGCGTGATGGTGGCCTTCAAGCTCGGCCCGGCCATCGTCTTCGACGGCAACACCGGGGGGCTCATCCTCTTCGACCTGATCGGCGGGCTGTTCACCATCTTCCTCATCGCGGGCTTCATCCTCCCCTTCCTCACCGAGTTCGGCCTGCTCGAGTTCGTGGGGGTCTTCATGTCGAAGGTCATGCGCCCGGTCTTCGGGCTGCCGGGCCGCTCGGCGGTCGACTGCCTGGCCTCCTGGATTGGCGATGGCACCATCGGTGTCGCCCTGACCAACAAGCAGTTCGAGGACGGCTACTACACCGAGCGCGAGGCCTCCGTCATCTCGACGACCTTCTCGGCCGTCTCCATCACCTTCTGCCTGGTGGTGGTGAGCAATGTGCAGCTGACGGACATGTTCGCCCAGTTCTACCTGACGGTGGGCGTTGCCGGGGTGGTGGCCGCGCTGATCGTGCCGCGGATTCCGCCCCTGTCCATGAAGAAGGACATCCGGATGCGGGACGATGCCGGGGCGAGCACGGAGGTCACCCCCGAGGGCTACACCATGCCCGGCTGGGCCCTCAAGCTGGCCACCGACAGGGCCGAGCAGTCCAGCGGCCTGGGCAACTTCCTGAGCAAGGGGCTGCGGACGGTGCTCGGACTCTGGATAGGGGTTATCCCCATCATCATGGTGGCCGGGACCATGGCCCTGGTGCTCTCCGAGGCCACGCCCATCTTCACCTGGCTGGGCATGCCCTTCCTACCCATCCTGAACCTGCTCCAGGTGCCTGAGGCCCAGGCGGCCAGCGAGACGATGGTGGTGGGCTTCGCCGACATGGTGGTGCCTTCGATCCTGGCCGAGGCCAACATCACCAGCCCCATGACGCGCTTCATCGTGGCCTGCGTGTCCGTGACCCAGCTCATCTACATGTCGGAGACGGGGGCGGTGCTCCTCGGGTCAAATCTGCCGGTGAACCTCTTCGACATCTTCGTGATATTCCTCGAGCGGACGCTGGTTACCCTGCCGGTCATCGTCCTGATGGCGCATCTGTTCTTCTAGCGTTTTAGGTTTGTATACGCGGAGAGGGGGCTGCGGCGAGGTTCGCCGTGGCCCCTTTTCGCACCGGCGGGCCATATCGCTCAGTGTGGGGATTTTTCCCTACCTTTGGGAGATTTATACACCTTTGTGGAATGAGATAAAATGCTGAATATGACCTTCGAAGAGCACATACTTATCAATGCCTCCCAGGAGAGGGTATTCGGGTTCTACGCCGACGTTCCGGGCTGGGCGAAATGGGACCCCAGCGTGAAATCCGCCACCATCCAAGGGGCTTTTGCCTCCGGGGCGAAGGGGGTCTTGGTGCCTTCCAGCGGGCCAAAGGCGAATATCCTCTTCGCAGAGGTTGTTGCCCCCATGAGCTTTACGGTGGTGAGCCGCTTGCCCCTGTGTACCATGCGTTTCGAGCATCATCTCTCCTCGCAGGAGGGCATGGTGAAGGCTCTGCATAGGGTTACCTTTGCGGGTCCTCTTGCTCCTCTCTTTGGGAGGCTCATCGGCGGCTCAATTCGAAGGGACTTACCTGTTACCCTAGAAGGGCTGAAGCGGGTTTCCGAGGGCTTGAACTGACCCCACTTTTGCGTGGTTAATGGCCTTTTCTGTCGATGGGGAGAGAGCCGCGTACCCCCGGCTACATGTCGCTACGCGTAGCGGCTGGAACCAGATGAGAAGCACGCTACTCGCACTTATTGCCATCCTGGAGCCATGAGCCACGCATCCGCCCAGAGTGCCGACCAGCTATTCATGATTGAGCACGCCGTCAGGGGCGCTACCCGGGCACAGTACCCAGCCCAGGTTATTCAGCACGAGGGGCTCGGGGATAGACATTTATTCCGACCTCACGAGGGTGCTACTGGTCGTGGATGTGGACCATCGTGAATTGTTTGTGGGCCTGGGTTGCGCCGCCGAGAACCTCTGCCTGGAGCGTGTACGACGGGCGCATCGTGCCGGAGGAGTCCATCGTTGCGCTGGAGGGCATCGGGCGGGAGGTCCGGGTATTCCATTGCTACTCCTCCTATGAGAGGGCAAATGTAGCTAGCTATCAGCAATCTAGCAAATTCACTTCCTGTTTTTGTGGCATTCTACTTCCTGTTTTTGTGGCAATTCACTTCCTGTTTTTGCGGCAAAACCGTCGCATTGCGCGCCCTGCCCTTGTGCCATTCACGGTGAAATCGGCAGCTCGCGTCGTCGCATAATGGCGACTGTAGGCCCACCCCCCTTGCCGCGAAGAAATATATTGGTACATTTATCGTCAGTTTTGCGCCCATGGTGCGAGCTGCATGTGGCGGATGGTGTGGCCTTGGGGTCGCCGCGCGCCTGCCTCCTGTAGCCCGGGCCACGGGCCAGAGAGTGGATGTACCGTATTGATAACCCCATTTTAACCGGAAAGAAAATGGCGAAGAAGAAGAGAAGCTGGTTTTCAACCGCATACTCAGTTCTATTCCTGATCCTTGTCCTGGCGGCAGGGCTAACCTACGTGGTCCCCTCGGGGGAGTTCGAGCGGCTGACCTACAGCGCGGAGGGCCAGGAGTTCATCATCAGCGGCCGGGGCGAGACCCGGGCCATACCCGCCACGCAGCGCGCGCTGGACTCGCTGCAGATCAAGCTCGAGCTGGCCAAGTTCACCGAGGGCACCATCTACAAGCCCGTCGCGATCCCCGGGAGCTACGCCCAGATTGCGCAGCAGCCGCAGGGCTTCTTCTCGGTGATCAAATCCCCCGTGCAGGGCATCGCGGACTCGGTCGGCATCGTCATCTTCGTGCTCATCCTGGGGGGCATCATGGGCATCCTCGCGAAGATGAACGCCTTCGACGCCGGGATGGTCTCCCTGTCACGGAGCACCAAGGGCAAGGAGTTCCTGCTGGTGACCTTCGTCTTCCTGCTGGTCACCCTGGGGGGCACGACCTTCGGCATGGCCGAGGAGACCATCGCCTTCTACCCCATCCTCATGCCCATATTCCTGGTCAGCGGCTTCGACGCGCTGGTCTGCATCGCGGCCATCTACATGGGCTCGACCATCGGCACCATGTTCTCCACCACCAGCCCCTTCTCGGTGGTGATTGCCTCCGAGGCCGCCGGGATATCCTTCACCACCGGCCTGGCCTTCCGCATCGTGGCCCTGGTGCTGGCCTCGGTCATCACCCTGCTCTACATCTACCGCTACGTGCGCAAAATCCGGAGGGACAAGACCGCCTCGCTGGTCTACGAGGACGAGGCCGAGATACACGCCAAGTTCCTCAGCGGCTACGACCCCAATGAGGCCGTCCCCTACACCTGGCGCATACGCCTCTCGCTGCTGCTCTTCGCGGCCGCCTTCCCGGTGATGATCTGGGGCGTGGCCAGCGCCGGGTGGTGGTTCGAGGAGATGTCCGCCCTGTTCCTGGGCGTGTCGCTCATCCTGATGGCCATCTCCGGCCTCTCGGAGAAGGAGAACATCGGCGCCTTCGTGGCCGGGGCGGGCGACCTCATCGGCGTGGCCCTGACTATCGGCCTGGCCCGCTCCATCAACATGGTCATGGACGGGGGGCAGATTTCCGACACCCTGCTGTACTACTCCACCGAGGCCGTCTCCGGCATGGGCCAGAGCCTCTTCGCCGTGGTGCAGCTCATCCTGTTCTCCTTCCTGGGCTTCTTCATCCCCTCGGCCTCCGGCCTGGCCATGCTCTCGATGCCCATCATGGCGCCCCTGGCCGACACCGTGGGCCTCTCCCGCGAGGTCGTCATCAACGCCTACAACTGGGGGCAGGGCTGGATGTCCTTCATCACCCCCACCGGCCTCATACTCGTCTCCCTCGAGATGGTCGGCGTGCCCTTCTCCAAGTGGCTCAAGTTCATCCTCCCCCTGATGGCCATCATCGGCATCTTCGCCGCCCTGATGCTCATCATCAACACCATGATAGTGTAGACCGCAACTAATATTAGCACAAAAAGGCGCACTTCCCGCGGGAAGTGCGCCTTTTTTCCCCTATCTTTGCCCCAGCATGCGCCCGCGTTGGGGGCAGAAATACGACACGGTATGCTCGGTAAGAATTGGGGGACCCTCTCCTCCCGGCACAAGCGGCGGGTCCTCATCCTCGTGGCGCTCGTCATCCTCCTGCCCACGCTGCTGCTCATTATCCCCCTGATTTTGGCGGTCAACGGGATGGACGCACGGGGCCCGGGCGAGCCCCTCCCCGGCGTCTACCGCCGCTACAACGACGGCATCTACGCCATGGTCGTGGGGAGCGGCTACTACCGCATGCCCCCCGAGCTGGATACGGCGAGCTTCCGCCCCTGGGGTAAAGGGGCGGTCTACATGGCCATCGACCGCCACCACGTCTACTGCGCGGATGAGATAGTGCCGGACCTCGACCCCGCGCGCCTCGCCCACCTGGGCAATGAGTACTACACCGACGGGGCGACCACCTACTACTGCGGGTTTCGCACCGTGGAGAGGGCCGACCTCCCGTGGTACGAGCATTGGTACCAGTTCCTCCGGGAGGGCTACCTCGGCGGGGAGCGACCCCGCACCAGCTTCCACCCCGTGCGCCGCCTCGCGCCGAGCGGCACGCCCTACGCCCCCCTGCTCGACCGCGCGCTGGCCACCAACGGCGAGCAGGTGTACCACCGGGGCCTACCCATGCCCGAGGCCCACCCGGCGGGCCTCCGCTGGATACCCCACGACTCGGCCCGCGGCGCCCGGGACAGCGAGTACCTCGGCGACGGGGAGCACGTCTACTTCCAGCACAGCCCCCTGCCGCTCAGCGACCACGACGGCCTCTACTGCCTGGAGAACGCCTTCGGCAAGCACTTCGTCTACCTCTTCGACCCCCGCGACGGGATGGTGTACGCCAACGAGATACCCGGCGACAACGCGCCCCGCCCCCCCACCACCCCCTTCCCGCGGGCGCATGCCCCCTACGCCCTGCTGAGCCGGGCCGACAGCCACGCCTACCACACGCTGTGGCTGGCCGAGGGCGGGGTCTACTTCTACGACACCCGGGAGGACCGCGTCGAGCGGATGGGCGACAACCCCTTCCGCGGGGGGCGCTTCCGGGAGATTGCCCCGCTGGTCTTCACCGACGGGGCGCGGACCCTCTTCGTGGATGCCTTCAACGTGTGGCGGCGCAGCCGGAGCCGTCGCTACCTGGCCAGCCGCCACACGGCGGTCTACTCGCTCGACGACCTGCCCGAGGGGGAGTGGCGCGCCCTGCGGCGGGCCGGGCTCTACTCCGTGTGGGCGAAGGGCCAGGAGCGCTACCTCTTCGACAACTACGGCGAGGGGCAGGGCGTGGACCACACCGTGTACCGCATCGCGGACAGCGCCACGCTCGCCCGCCTGCTCGGGGAGGAGCTGGGCTCGAACGAGATCAACCGGATGGCCCGGGGGAAGCACCTGGTGGTCCCGGCCCGCACCGAGCTGCTCGATGCCCGCCTGCAGGTTTCCAACCGCTCGATTTTGGACTTCTTCGGCATCGAGTGGTTCGACCGCTTGCTGGACGAGCACCCATCATCGACCTGGGTTTTCCTGCTCCTGCTGCTCCCTGTGCTCCTCTGGCTGTTTTGGCCCGCCAGGTGGAGGTTCCGCCGGTAGGCCCCGCGCTCGGGCTTCGGCCGCGTGGGGGGCTAGTGGGCTTATGTGGATTGAGGAAAAAGGCTACCTTTGGCATTGGAAAGATGGGGGACGGCTGGAAGTCCCCCGGGATACGATAATTACAAAGCTAAAAGTACAGGATTATGAGCAAGGAATGTGAAATAAGGGGCAAGGGCTTCGCCACGCGGGCCATCCATGCGGGGCGTTTGCCCAACCAGTTCGGCGCGCTCAACACGCCGATTTACCAGAGTTCGACCTTTGTGTTCGACTCCGCCGAGCAGGGCGGGCGGCGCTTCGCGCTCGAGGAGGAGGGCTACATCTACACCCGGCTGGGCAACCCGAACTCCACCGAGATAGAGGCCAAGCTCGCCGAGCTGGAGGGCGCGGAGGCCTGCCTCTCGGCCGCCTCGGGCATGGGGGCCATCACCTCCGCCCTGTGGACCAGCGTGTCGGCCGGCGACCACATCGTGGCGGCCAAGACCCTCTACGGCTGCACCTTCGCGCTCCTCAACGCCGGCCTGTCGCGCTTCGGCGTGGAGGTGGACTTCGTCGACGCGCGCGACCCGCAGAACGTGAAGGCCGCCCTCAAGCCCAACACCAAGGTGGTGTACCTCGAGACGCCCGCCAACCCCAACATGTACATCAGCGACATCCGGGCCATCGCCAAGCTGGCCCATGAGCATAGCGCCGACATACAGGTCTACGTGGACAACACCTACTGCACGCCCTACCTGCAGCGGCCCTTCGACCTGGGGGCCAACGTGGTGGTGCACTCGGCCACCAAGTACCTCAACGGCCACGGCGACGTCATCGCCGGTTTCGTGCTCGGCAAGAAGGAGTTCATCGACCAGGTGCGCTTCGTCGGCATGAAGGACATGACCGGCGCGACCCTCGGCCCCTTCGAGGCCTACCTCATCGGGCGGGGGATGAAGACCCTGGCCCTGCGAATGGACCGCCACTGTGCCAGCGCGCAGAAGGTGGCCGAGTTCCTGGAGTCGCACCCCAAGGTGGCGAAGGTGATGTACCCCGGCTTGAAGAGCTTCCCCCAGCACGATGTGGCCATGGGCCAGATGTGCCAGCCTGGCGCGATGATAGCCTTCGAGCTGCAGGGGGGCATCGAGGCGGGCAGGGCCCTCATCAACAGCTGCCGCCTCTGCATCCCGGCCGTGAGCCTGGGCGATGCCGAGACGCTCATCCAGCACCCGGCCAGCATGACGCACTCGCCCTACACGCCCGAGGAGCGGGCCGCGAGCGACATCGCCGAGGGGCTGGTGCGCCTCTCCGTGGGCCTGGAGGATGCCGACGACATCATCGCCGACCTCAAGCAGGCGCTAGAGGGGTAGTATCCGCGTTTTTCCTCTTATATTCGCGGGGTGGATGGCGGCGGGTCATCCACCCCGTTTCTCCGCATTGTCAACCCATTAATCGCCATAAGCTCTATGCCCATCCTCAGCGCGGGCGGCCGGGGCAATAAGCTCATCGCCGGCCTCATGCTCCTGATAGTTGCCATCATCTGGGGTAGCACCCTGGTGGTGATGAAGGCCACCACCGGCACGATCAACCCCATGCTCCTGATTGCCATCCGCTTCCTGATGGCCGGTGTCGTCCTGGGGGCCATCTTCCTCCGGAAATTCCAGCGCATCGGGCGCCAGGACCTCATCGGCGGCCTCGTCATCGGCCTGCTGCTCTTCGCGGCCCACGCCCTGCAGACCATGGGCGTGACCGATGCCAAGGGCGATGCCGGGCGCTCCGGATTCCTGGGCGCGGCCTACTGCATCATCGTCCCCTTCATCTGCTGGGCCGTCGAGCGCGAGCGGCCCGACAGGTACAACCTCATGGCGGCCGTCCTGTGCGTGGTCGGCATCGGCCTGATATCCTTCGGCGGCGCGCCCACCCTCGACCTCAACCCGGATGCCGGCCTCCTGGGCTTTACCCTGGCCGACACCCTGGCCCTGGCCAGCGCCTTCCTCTTCGCGGCCTCCATCGTGGCCATCGACCGCTACACCAAGCACCAGGATGCCATCACCATCACCATCCTCCAGTTCTTCTTCGCCGGGCTCTTCGCCACCCTCGCCACCCTCGTGCGCGAGCCTGCCGCCGTGGTGAACGCGGCCTGGAGCGGGGGCCTCTGGGGCGCGGTGCTCTACCTCGGGCTGGTGGCCACGGCCTTCGCCCTCCTGCTGCAGAACGTGGCCCAGAAGTACACCGACCCCAACAGCGCGGCCATCCTCCTGGGCACGGAGTCCATCTTCGGCGTGCTCTTCGGCGTGGCCTTCAACGCGGAGCCCATCTCCGGGGTCCTCCTCTGGGGCTTTGTGCTCATCTTCGCGGCCATCCTCATCTCGGAGACCAAGCTCGCCTTCCTGCGTCGGCCGCGGCCTGGCGCCTGATTTAGGCCCGGGGCCAATTATCCCCCGCCCCCAGCAGAGCCACACCCGGGGTCACCACGGGTAGCAAGCCGTAGACGCTGTGCCAGAGGGCATTGCGCCTAGCCTGTGGCTTGTCCGTCGTGGAGCTTATTTATATGAAATATGCATTGCGCATCAGGGCGAGCAAATGGGCTTGCGTATTTTCCCATCTCCGCTATCTTTGCAAGAGGAAAGCAACATAAAACTCAAGGGTAATGATATCATTTACTATTTGTTTGGTGGTGCTGATAGTCGGCTACTTCACGTACGGCCGTTTCCTCCAGCACCTGTTCAATCCCACGGATCGCGCCACACCGGCGCTTGAGAAGAACGATGGTGTGGACTTCATGCCCCTACCGACGTGGAAGGTGTTCATGATTCAGTTCCTGAACATCGCGGGTCTCGGCCCGATATTCGGGGCCATCCTCGGCGCGAAGTTCGGCCAGTCGGCCTTTATCTGGATCACGCTAGGTTCGATTTTTGCCGGGGCGATGCACGACTACATCTCCGGGATGATGAGCCTGCGGCAGAATGGTGCGAGCCTCCCCGAGATTATCGGCGAGTACCTCGGCCTGACCACCAAGCAGGTGATGCGTGGATTCTCGGTGGTGATGATGTGCCTGGTGGGGGTGGTGTTCGTGGCCGGGCCCGCCGGCTTGCTGAGCTCGCTCACGGGTGGGGCGGTGGATACCCGGATGTGGGTTCTCATCATCTTCGCGTACTACATCCTGGCCACGCTCCTGCCGGTTGACAAGGTCATAGGCAAGGTCTACCCGCTCTTCGCCCTCGCGCTGCTGTTCATGGCCGTGGGCATCCTGGTGATGCTCTACGTGGAGCACCCGCCCCTGCCGGAGCTGTGGGAGGGCATGGCGAACACGCACCCCCAGGAGCTGCCCATCTTCCCCATCATGTTCGTGAGCATCGCCTGCGGGGCCATCTCCGGCTTCCACGCCACCCAGAGCCCGCTCATGGCCCGCTGCGTGGTCAAGGAGAAGCACGGCTACCCGATTTTCTACGGGGCGATGATTACCGAGGGCATCGTGGCGCTGATATGGGCCGCCGCGGCCATGTACTTCTACCAGAAGTTCGGCATGGGCGAGAGCAACGCCGCCGTGGTGGTCGACCAGATAAGCAAGGAGTGGCTCGGCGCCCTGGGCGGCATACTGGCCATCCTGGGGGTGGTGGCCGCGCCCATCACCTCGGGCGACACGGCCTTCCGCTCGGCGCGCCTGATAGTGGCCGACTTCCTGCACATGAAGCAGAAGAAGCTCTCGAGCCGCCTGATGATCAGCATCCCGCTCTTCGTCGTGTCGGGCGGCCTGCTCATCTACAGCCTCCAGGACAAGGAGAGCTTCAACGTGATATGGAGGTACTTCGCGTGGGCGAACCAGACCCTGGCCGTGTTCACCCTCTGGACGACGACCGTGTACATGGCCATGCGCTACAGGCTGGCCTACTGGGTGTCGCTGCTGCCGGCGGTGTTCATGACCTGCATCTGCGTCACCTACATCTGCATTGCGCCGGAGGGCCTGGGGCTACCCACGGGCGTGGCCTACTCCGTGGGCGGTGCCTCAGTCGTAGTGGCCTTCGCGTGGTTCGCCATCTGGTACAACATGTGGCGGGAGAAGACCCTCGCCAAGGTGGACCACCTGCTGGCCTAGCGCGCTGTAGGAGTGCGATATAGAGAATTATGGGGGGCATCGGCTTCGGCCGTGCCTCCCCTTTTGGTGCAGTACTAAAACGCTTGTCATGATTCAGCGTATCCAGACGCTCTGGTGGGCCGTGGCCCTCATTCTACTCGTGATTTTTGCCCTCCTGCCCTTCGGGAGCTACTCCGTGCCGGGCGGGGACTACACCCTGGGCCTGCTGGGCCTGCGGGGGCTTGCCGATGGGCCGGTGCTCTTCCGGGTCTACCCGCTGGCAATCATCGTGCTCCTCTCGGCCCTGCTCCTGCTGCTTTGCATCCTCAGCTACAGGAGGCGGGTGCTGCAGCTCCGCCTCTCGGTGTACGCGGTGGTCCTCCTGCTGGGCAGCCTTGGGCTTGCGGCCTACTACAGCAGCGTGGCCGGGGCCCATCTGCTCGGGGAGGGGATGCACCTCGACCCCATGCTCGCCCTACCGCTGCTGGCGGCCCTTTTCGCCCTGCTGGGCCTCCGGGGGGTGAAGAGGGACATAGCCTTCCTCAAGCGCATGGATCGGCTCCGCTAAACAAAAATCACCATACTGGAGATTGGGCACCCGTTCCCCCTCCTGAACCGTATGCCCAATAGACATTAAAAAGTCCGTCCCGGCCCGACAAGCCAGGACGGACTTTTTTCCGTGCGTGAAGGCAGCTGGGACACTTTCCTGCCCTTGCTAGCCCTTCGGCTGCCCTGGCCGTACCTCCCTACAAGGCCAACGGCATTGACGATGTTTTGGGCTTTCCCCGCGTATGCTGCGCGCAGGTCACGTTGAGTAGGCTGCGGTACGGGCGAGGAAATCCTAATGATGAAGCTGTCCAGATTAGCGGAGTGCTGCATGTCGGATATTTGGCCGATGGCTCTTTCTCCGGCTCTATCCTCACCCTGCTGGGCGTATTTCCCCGCTCCGGGAGTATCATCGATTGGAAAGGGCTTTACCATCTGGATATGAGATGATTATAATCGACATGGTACAGCGGATTTTGAGAATTTCCGCGCTAATTTCTGCCCTCATACCCCGGGTGTGTTGATAATTATTCCGGCCCCTTTAACTGGCTAGCTAATAGCCCATTCTCTACGCTTTTCTCCATAGGAGGTTTCACATTGCCACATGCTTTTTTGCTTTGTGTAGCATTGCCAAGGATTAAGCAGTACTTTTATCCTGGCAAAGCACTACGGCGGGTAGGGGTGGTGGCCCCCTTCATTCCATCCACCGCTGGGTTCTCCTCCGCCCGACCTTGTGGGCCGCTCGCCGGGAGGCCTTGCGGCGCGCCAAGGGGCGATTAGCGGATTTGCTTCTGCCAAAACGAATGGGTAATATTAATAATCGGAGGTGCGAATGTCTTACCATGTCCCGGTGCTTCTCTCCGCGGGGGTAGCGCAGCTGCTCGGCTCCCCGAATGGGGTGTACGTGGACCTAACTCTTGGGGGTGGGGGCCACAGCCGGGCGGTGCTTGAGGCTCTCGGCCCGGAGGGTCGCCTCTTCTGCTTCGACCGCGATGCGGAGGCCCTGGCCAACGCGCCGTGCGACCCCCGGGTGCAGGTGGTGCATGCCAACTACCGGGATGCAGGGCAGTGGCTCTCCTACTACGGCTGCAGCCCGGTGGACGGGGTGATTGCCGACCTGGGCGTGTCGTCGCACCACTTCGACGTGGCCGAGCGGGGCTTCTCCTTCCAGCAGGATGGCCCCCTGGACATGCGTATGGGCCTTGGCTCATTGCTGACGGCCGCCGAGGTGGTGGCGCGCTACGAGGAGGGGCCGCTGGCCGATGTGCTCTACCGCTACGGCGAGCTGCGGGATTCGCGGCGGCTTGCCCGGGCGATTGTGGAGGCGCGCGCTGCGTCTCCTATAGGTACGACAGCGGCGCTGCGGGCTGCGGTGGAGCGTGCGCTGCCGCCACGGGCCGATAAACATAAGGTGCTTTCGTGCGTATTTCAAGCGCTGCGCATCGAGGTGAACCAGGAGCTTGCCTCGCTGGAGTCGATGCTGGCCCAGCTGCCGGGGCTGGTGGCCCGGGGGGGGAGGGTGGTGATCATCTCCTACCACTCGCTGGAGGACCGCCTGGTGAAGAACTACCTCCGCGCGGGGAATGCCGAGGGGAGGGTGGAGCAGGACCTGAAGGGGCAGACCGACGCGCCCTTCAGGATGCTGGGCAGGGGCGGCGCCAAGCCGAGCCAGGAGGAGATTGCGGCTAATTCACGGGCCCGGAGCGCGAGGATGCGCGTGGCCGAAAGGGTATAGAGCGATGGGGGACGAGACCTACGTAGAGCCACTGGACGAGCAGGATACCGTGGCGGCGGAGCAGGATGCCCCCGCGCCGGAGGGGAGTCAGTCGCCCAGGTCTGGCGGGCGGAAGCGGACGAAGCGGATACAGACCCCCCTGGGGGTGATGGACGTTCCGTTCATCCTCTTCGTGGGGGCGCTGTGCGTGTTCTACATCTGGCTGCGGAACGACTACGAACGCCTGTGGCGCGAGGAGCAGCGGCTGGAGGTGGAGGTCCGTAACCTGCGGAGCGAGTCGCTGGTGCTGTCCTCCGAGCTGATGCGGCGGAGCAAGGAGTCGGAGGTGTATGAGCAGACCGAATCGAAGGGGCTGGGGCTCAAGGAGTCGCGTACGCCCCCTGTGAAGATAGAGTATAAGGAGCGCTAAGGGCGCGCTAGGGTGTAACTAATAGGTATGGCACAGTCGGGCAGGAAGCGGGTAGTGGTTTTCTACAGGCTCTTCGTATGGGGCATGGTGCTGCTGGGCGCGGTGCCCATCGTGCTGCGCATACTGTGGATACAGTACGTGGAGGGCGAGTCGCTGCGCTCGATGGGGGACAGCCAGTCGTACAAGCAGAAGACCATCGCGCCGAGCCGGGGGAATATCCTCTCGGACGACGGGCGGCTGCTGGTGACCTCGCTGCCGACCTACAAGGTGTACATGGACATGGCGCCCGACGGGATGGAGGATGAGCTCTTCGCGGCGAATGTGGACTCGCTGGCGCTGCGCCTCTCGCGGCTGTTCGGCGACCGGTCGGAGGCGGCCTACCGCAGCGAGCTCATCAGCAAGCGCCGGGCCGAGAAGCACTACTGCCGGCTGGGGAATCGCACCCTGAACTACGCCGAGCTGCGGGAGCTGAAGCGCTTCCCCCTGCTGCGGCTGAACCGGAACGTGGGGGGGCTAATCGTGGAGGACAGCTACGTGCGCAAGCGGATTCTGGGCGAGATGGCGATGCGGACCCTGGGCTACACCAAGGGCGACCTGTACGTGGGGCTGGAGGGGGCCTTCGACGAGGCGCTGCGCGGCACGCCGGGCATGCGGATAGAGAAGAAGTCCTACGGGGGGCGCTACATCCCGGTGGGCACGGCCGAGCAGGTGGACCCGGTGGAGGGGGCGGATGTGGTCAGCACGCTGGATATCAACCTGCAGGACGTGGTGGAGAAGGAGCTGCGCCAGCAGCTGGAGGCCAACCGGGCGGACTTCGGCACGGTGGTGGTCATGGAGGTGAAGACCGGCGATGTGAAGGCCATCGCGAACCTGAAGCGGACCTCCGGCGGGGGCTACCGTGAGGAGATGAACTACGCGGTGGGCCGGCGGACCGAGCCGGGCAGCACCTTCAAGGTGGCCTCCCTGATCAACCTGCTGGAGGATGGGCACGTGAAGCTGGACGATAGCGTCGACACCGAGGGGGGCGCGTGGCGCGTGTACGACAAGGTGATACGCGATTCGCACGAGGGGGGCTACGGCAAGATAAGCGTGCGGCGGGCCTGGGAGCTGTCGTCGAACGTGGCCGTGGCCAAGCTGGTGGACCACCACTATCGGGGGCGGGAGCAGGATTTTGTGAACCGTCTGTACGGCATGCGGCTCAACCAGTGGCTGGACCTACCGATAGCCGGGGAGGCCAAGCCCTACGTCAAGTACCCCGGCGACCGGCTCTGGTCGGGCATCTCCCTGCCGATGATGAGCATAGGCTACGAGGTGGAGCTCACCCCCCTGCAGATCTTGACCTTCTACAACGCCATCGCCAACGACGGGCGGATGGTGGCGCCCCGCTTCGTGACGGAGCTGCAGCGCGACGGGCGCACCGTGAGGACCTACCCGGTGCGCGAGCTGGTGGCCTCCATCTGCTCCCCGAGGACGCTCGACCAGGTGCGCTCGGTGCTCAAGGGCGTGGTGGATAGCGGCACGGCCTCGAACCTGCGGGCCGAGAAGTACCTGATTGCGGGGAAGACCGGCACGGCGCAGATCGCGCGCAACGACAAGGGCTACAAGCTGGGGGGGGAGGTCCGCTACCAGGCCTCCTTCGCGGGCTACTTCCCGGCCGACGCGCCGCAGTACTCCTGCATCGTGGTGGTGTCCTCGCCGACCCAGCAGTCCTACTACGGGAACCGGGTCGCGGGGCCCATCTTCCGCAAGATTGTGGACAAGGTGTACGGCACGCGGTCGGAGTGGTTCCCGCACGCGGCGGGCTCGCGGCGCATGGCGGCGCAGTACTGCAAGCCGGGGCTGGCCAGCCCCCTGCTCGAGTCGCTCGAGCAGCTGGGTATGCGCGTGGAGGACCGCTCGGGCGGGGCGGATTGGGTCAGCCCCATGCGGGGCGCGCAGGAGGTCGTCGTGCATCCCTCGGCGCGCGCACGCAGCCAGGGGGGCCTGGTGGTGCCCAACGTGAAGGGCATGCCGCTCAACGATGCGCTCTTCGCCCTGGAGAATGCCGGTCTGCGCGTCCGGGTGCAGGGGCGCGGGTCGGTGCGTACGCAGAGCGTGGCCCCTGGCACGAAGCTGGAGGCCGGGACGGTGGTGGAACTAAGAATGAGCATACTATGATAGAGCAGGTGTACAGTCTGGCGCGGCTGCTGGAGGGGGTGGACTACCGCCTGCTCCGGGGGGAGTTGCCCGAGCGGGTGGAGGGCATCACCGCCGATTCGCGCCGGGTGGAGGCGGGCTGGGTCTTCATAGCCGTGCCCGGTACGCGGCACGATGGGCACGCCTTCGTTGGGGCGGCCCTGCTGGCCGGTGCGGCCCTGGTGGTGGTGGAGCGCGATGTCCAGCTCCCCGACACCGATAGGCCCGTCCTGCGGGTGGAGAGCTCGGCGAGGGCCCTGGGCCTGATGGCGGCCAACTTCTACGGTCGCCCCGCCGAGCGCCTGCGGCTGGTGGGGGTCACGGGCACCAACGGCAAGACCTCAGTGGCGACCCTCCTCTACAACCTCTGCCGGGGGCTGGGCCACCGGGCGGGCCTGCTCTCCACTATCGAGAACCGCATCCTCGACCAGGCGCTGGCCGCGACCCACACCACCCCCGATGCCCTCTCGCTCAACCGCCTGCTGGCCCAGATGGTGGCCAAGGGGGTGGAGTACGCCTTCATGGAGGTGAGCTCGCACGCCCTCGTGCAGCAGCGCATCGCCGGGGTGCGCTTCGCCGGGGCGGTGTTCACCAACCTCTCGCGCGACCACCTCGACTACCACGGGACCCTGGCCGCCTACCGCGACGCCAAGAAGCGGCTCTTCGACGGGCTGGGCGCGGAGGCCTTCGCGCTGGCCAACCGCGACGACCGCAACGCCGAGGTGATGCTCCAGAATAGCCCCGCCCGCCGGTGCTACTACTCCGCCAACGAGGTGGCCGACTACAGCGGGAAGCTCCTCCGGGAGGATGCCGAGTCGATGGAGCTGGAGATCGCCGGCACCTCGGTGCACGTCCTGCTGCACGGGCGCTTCAACCTCTACAACCTGTTGGCGGTGTACGCGGTGGCCGACCTCCTGGGGCTGGGCGAGCGGCCCGAGCTGCTCCGCCAGCTGAGCCTGCTGCAGGCGGTGCGCGGCCGCTTCCAGGGGATACTCGGGCCGCAGAAGCGCCTCGCGGTGGTGGACTACGCCCACACGCCCGATGCCCTGAACAAGGTGATAGACACCCTGCGCGTCATCGCCCACCACCGCGACAGCCACCTGATCTCCCTGGTGGGCTGCGGGGGCGATAGGGACAAGGGGAAGCGCCCCGACATGGCGGCCATCGCCTCCTCGCGCAGCCTCTGGACGGTGCTCACCTCGGACAACCCCCGGAGCGAGACCCCCGGGAGCATCATCGACGAGATGTACGCCGGGGTGCTGCACGAGTACCGCTCGCACGTGTTCCGCATCGAGGACAGGCGGGAGGCCATCCTCCACGCCTGCATGCTCTCCGAGCCCGGAGACATCATCCTGATTGCCGGGAAGGGGCATGAGAACTACCAGGAAATCCGGGGCGTACGCCAGCCCTTTGACGACGCTGAGGAGGTCCGGCGGGCCTTCGCGCAGCTGGACTAAGAACGGAGGACAAGCAGAGAGATGCTGTATAGCCTGTACCACGCGCTAGCGCACTACGACATCCCGGGGCTGGGCCTGCTACGGTACCTGTCCTTCCGGGCCGGGATAGCCTTCGTCCTGGCGCTGCTGGTGACCATCGCCCTCGGGGGGCGCTTCATCCGCGTCATGCGCCGCCTGCAGATCGGGGAGGACATCCGCGACCTGGGCTTCGAGGACCAGATGGCCAAGCGGGGCACGCCGACCATGGGCGGCATCCTCATCCTGGCCGCGACCCTCATCCCGAGCCTCCTGCTGGCCGACCTGCGCAACCCCTACATCTTCATCATGCTGGTCTCGACCGTGTGGCTCGGCCTCATCGGCGGGGCGGACGACTACATAAAGGTGTTCCGCCGGAACAAGAAGGGGCTCAACGGCTGGCTCAAGGTGATGGGCCAGGTGGGGCTGGGCCTCTTCGTGGGGCTCATGCTCTTCCTCAGCCCGAGGGTGATGGTGCGCGGCGAGGCGCATCAGGCCAGCGGGAGTGCGCCTGTGGCCGTGGAGCTCACCGAGGCCACGCCCCGGGCCGGGGGCTACGAGAAGAACCTCAAGACGACCATCCCCTTCCTGAAGGACCACGAGCTGGACTACAGGGACCTGGTGCCCCTCGAGGGGAGGATGGGCAACATGCTGGCCTGGGGGCTATTCGTCTTCGTGGTGGTCTTCATCGTCACGGCGGTGTCCAACGGCGCGAACCTGACCGACGGGCTCGACGGCCTAGCGGCGGGCTCGAGCGCGCCCATGGCCATGGTCCTGGGGGTGTTCGCCTACCTGAGCGGCCACGTCATCTACTCGAGCTACCTACACATAATGTACATCCCCGAGGTGGGCGAGCTGGTGGTGTACATCTCCGGCTTCATCGGGGCGCTGGTCGGCTTCCTCTGGTACAACGCCTACCCGGCGCAGATCTTCATGGGCGACACGGGCAGCCTCACCATCGGCGGGGTGCTGGGGGTGTACGCCGTGCTGGTGCGCAAGGAGCTGCTGCTGCCCGTGCTCTGCGGGGTCTTCCTGCTCGAGAGCCTCTCGGTGATAGTGCAGGTCGCCTACTTCAAGTACACCAAGCGGCGCTACGGGGCGGGGCGGCGCGTGTTCCTCATGTCGCCCCTCCACCATCACTACCAGAAGAAGGGCTTCGTGGAGTCGCACATCGTCACGCGCTTCTGGATCGTATCCATCCTGCTGGCCGGGCTGGCGGTCGTAACCCTCAAAATTCGCTAGGCTATGGGCAGCAAGAGCATCGTGGTGCTAGGCGGTGGCGAGAGCGGCGTGGGGGCCGCCATCCTTGCCCAGAGGGCGGGGTGCGACGTGTTCCTGAGTGACGCGGGCCAGCTGGGCCAGGCGCGCCGCGCCGAGCTGCAGCGCCGCGGCATTGCGCTCGAGGAGGGGGGGCACACCCCGGCGCGTATCCTCTCGGCCGACGAGGTGGTGAAGAGCCCCGGTATCCCCGAGACGGCCCCCATCGTCGTGGCCCTGCGGGAGCGGGGTGTACCCGTCATCTCCGAGATAGAGCTGGCCGGCCGGCACATCGGCGGCGCGAAGACCATCTGCATAACGGGCAGCAACGGCAAGACCACCACCACCCACCTGCTGCACCAGATGCTGCTCGCCGCCGGGCTCAACGTCGGCATGGTCGGCAACGTGGGGCAGAGCTTCGCCCGCCAGGTGGCCCTCGCCCCCCGGGACTACTACGTGGTGGAACTCTCGAGCTTCCAGCTCGACGGCATGTACGACTTCCGCGCCGACGTGGCCGTGCTGCTGAACATCACCCCCGACCACCTGGACCGCTACGACCACAGGCTGGAGAACTACGCCGCCTCCAAGCTGCGCATCGCCCAGAACCAGGGCCCGGCGGACACCTTCATCCACTGCGCCGACGACCCCGTGAGCCGGGCCACGCTACAGGGCCACCCCCTCACCGCCGGGAGCGTCCGGCCCTTCACCCGGGGGGGCGAGCCATCCGCCACGGGGAGCTACCAGCGCGGGGAGGCCCTCTGCTTCGTCGACGCGCAGGGCCCATGGTCCATTCCCATGCGGGAAATACGCCTGCAGGGGAAGCACAACATGTACAACTGCCAGGCGGCGACCCTGGCCGCGCAGGCCATCGGGCTGCCCCGGCGGGCGATAGTCGAGGGCATGCGCAGCTTCGCGGGCATAGCCCACCGCCTGGAGCTCGTCGGCGAGCGGGGGGGCGTGCGCTACGTCAACGACTCGAAGGCCACCAACACCGACGCGGCCTGGTACGCCCTCGACAGCATGACGACCCCCGTGGTCTGGATCGCCGGGGGCGTGGACAAGGGGAACGACTACGCGCCCCTGCTGCCCCTGGTGCAGGGCCGGGTGCACACGCTCATCTGCATGACCACTGATGCCGAGAAGCTGCACGCCAGCTTCGCCGGGGTCGTCGGCCGCATCGTGGACGCGGGCTCAGCCCGGGAGGCCGTGGCCCAGGCCGCCCGCCTCGCCCAGCCGGGCGACACGGTGCTGCTCTCCCCGGCCTGCGCGAGCTTCGACCTATTTGACAACTACGAGCAGCGGGGCGAGCTGTTCAGGAAAGCCGTGGAGGAGCTGTAATGCAAGCAGAAACCGTGACCGGGAACAACCCGACTCCGCCACCCGAGGCGGTGATAGGCCGCCGGAAGAGGCTCTTCCGGGGCGATCGGCACATCTGGATCATCATCCTGCTGCTGATGATTATCTCCCTGATTGAGGTCTACAGCACCACCGACACCCTGGCCTTCAGGAAGATGGGGGGCGACACGGACTTCTACTTCCTCAAGCAGCTCAAGCATTTCCTCATGGGCCTCTTCGTGATATTCATCGTCCAGATGTTCGACACCCGCCTCTACATGCCCTGGGGCGGGCTGCTCCTCATCGCGGGCATCCTCCTGCTGGCCTACACGCTGGTGCAGGGCCTGGAGCTCAACAGCGCCCGCCGCTGGACGCGCATCCTGGGCGTGAGCATGCAACCCTCCGACGTGGTCAAGGTCCCCATGATGGTCTACCTGGCCACCCAACTGGCCGTGAACCGCAAGAAGGTGCAGGACTTCGCCTGGTCCACGGTCTTCCTGGTCATCCCCATCGTGGTCACCACCGCGCTCATCTTCCCGGAGAACCTCTCCACGGCCGTCCTCTTCGGCCTCTCCTCCTTCATCCTCCTGGCCCTGGGGAACATGCCCTGGAAGCACCTCTTCCTGGTGGGGGGCATCATCGTCGCCCTCTTCCTGGGCGGGGCCCTCATCATGGCCAAGAACAACCCCCAGAGCCGCGTCTCCACCTGGGTGAACCGCCTGACCAGCTTCCAGGGCAAGGAGGACAGCTTCCAGGCCGAGCAGGCGAAAATCGCCGTGGCCTCCGGCATGTTCTGGGGGAAGGGGCCGGGCAACAGCACCCAGCGGATCATCCTCCCGCTCTCCTACTCCGACTTCATCTACGCCAACAGCATAGAGGAGGGCGGCCTGGCCCTGGGCCTGCTCCTCATCGTGCTCTACCTCTGGCTGCTGGTGCGCATCATGCGCGTGGTGCGCCGCAGCAAGGATGCCTACTACGTGTACCTCGCGGCGGGGCTGGGCAGCATGATGGTGCTGCAGGCCTTCGTCCACATGTGGATATCGGTGGGCCTGCTGCCCGTCACGGGGCAACCCCTCCCGCTGGTGAGCATGGGGGGCTCGTCCATCATCGTCAACAGCCTGGCGCTGGGCATGATACTCAGCATCGCCCGGGTGCAGAAAAAGCAGGAGCTCTATGAGGGCGAGCGGGTCTAGCTACAGGTTCATCATATCCGGCGGCGGCACGGGGGGGCACATCTTCCCGGCCATCGCCATCGCCAACGCGCTGGTGGCCGAGCACCCGGGCTGCGAGCTGCTCTTCGTGGGGGCGGAGGGGCGCATGGAGATGACCCGCGTGCCCGAGGCCGGCTACCGCATCGAGGGGCTGCCCATGGTGGGCATGCCCCGCTCGCGCAACCCCCTGGCCATGCTGCGCTTCCTGCTGGCCTGGGCCCGGAGCAACCGCCGGGCCAGGCGCATCATCCGGGATTTCGGGCCCGACCTGGTGATCGGCGTCGGGGGCTACTCCTCCGCGCCCACCCTCGGGGAGGCGCAGAAGCTCGGCGTGCCCACCCTCATCCAGGAGCAGAACGGCTACGCCGGGCGTGCCAACCGCCTGCTTGCCCGCCGCGCCAGGGCGGTGAGCGTGGCCTACGAGGGCATGGAGCGCTTCTTCCCGTCTGAGAAGGTAGTGCTCACCGGCAACCCCGTGCGGCAGGTCCTCGCCGGGGGGCTGCCGACAAGGGACGCGGCGCGGGCGGAGCTGGGATTGCCGCCGCGGCAGCGGGTGCTGCTCATCGTGGGGGGGAGCCTCGGGGCCAGCACGCTCAACGCGGCCATCACCGACCAGCTGCCCCTGCTGGCCGAGCACCCCGAGACCACCGTCTGCCTCCAGACCGGCGCGCGGAGCTACGAGGCCGTCCGGGAGCGCGTGGCCACCTACCCGGGCGACAACCTCCGGGTGCTAGACTTCATCGGCCGGATGGACCTCTACTACGCGGCGGCCGACCTCATCGTGTCGCGGGCCGGGGCCATCGCCATCTCCGAGCTCTGCATCGTGGGCAAGCCGCTCATCCTGGTCCCCTCGCCCAACGTGGCCGAGGACCACCAGACCCGCAACGCCGAGACCCTCTCCACCCGGGGGGCCGCCCGCCTCATACCCGACCACCAGGCCCGCGAGCAGCTGCTGCCGCAGGCCCTCGAGCTGCTGCAGCGCCCGCAGGAGTGCCAGGCCATGGCCGAGAGGATACGCCCCCTGGCCCGGCCGCACGCCGACAGGGACATCGTACGGATTATCAACCAAATACTGGGGGAGGAATAGCCATGCGTAGGTCGCACGTATACGCAGAAATCAAGCGCGTCTACCTACTCGGCGTGGGCGGCATCGGCATGAGCGCGCTCGCACGCTACTTCCACGCGAAGGGGCGCACCGTGGCCGGCTACGACCGCACGCCCTCGGAGCTGACCCGCACGCTGGAGCGCGAGGGCATGGCCGTGCACTACGCCGACGACCCCGGCCTCATCCCGGCCGAATTCCGGCAGCCCAGCCCCGAGACCCTCGTCATCTACACCCCGGCCATACCCGACGACATGCTCGAGAAGACCCGTCTGCAGGAGATGGGCCACCAGCTATACAAGCGCGCCGAGGTGCTGGGCCTCATCGCCAGGAGCCACACCACCCTGGCCGTCGCCGGCACCCACGGCAAGACGACCACCTCCACCATGCTCGCCCACATGCTCAGCGCGGCCCGGGGCTGCACGGCCTTCCTGGGGGGCGTGAGCCGCAGCGACAACTCCAACCTCATCCTCCCCAAGCAGAGCTCCAAGCTCCTGGTGGCCGAGGCCGACGAGTTCGACAGGTCCTTCCTCCACCTCGCCCCGCAGGTGACGGCCATCACCTCCGTGTCGCCCGACCACCTCGACGTGTATGGCACGCCCGAGCAACTCGTGGAGGCCTTCCGCCAGTTCGCCAGCCAGAATACGGCCAAGCGCCTGATCGTGCATGCCGATGCGGCCGGGCACTTCGGGGGGCTGGACCTTGAGCTCTGCACCTACTCGGGCCACGGCCCGGCCGACTACCGGGCCGAGAACATCAGCCACGACGGCCTCTGCTACTTCACGCTCGCGAGCCCCATATCCGGGCGTTCGCGCGTCGCGATGCGCCCCGGCGGGCTGCACAACATCGAGAATGCCGTGGCTGCCATCGCCATGGCCGAGCAGCTGGGCATACCCCCGGCCGAGCTCCTCCCGGCGCTGGAGACCTTCCAGGGGGTGAAGCGGCGCTACGAGCTCTACCACCAGGGCCAGAAGGGGGTATTCATCGACGACTACGCCCACCACCCCGAGGAGATTGAGGCCGCCATCCGGGCCGTCAGGGCCATGTTCCCCGGCAGGCACCTAACGGCCGTCTTCCAGCCGCACCTCTACACCCGGACGCGCGACTTCCTCGACGGCTTCGCCACCGCCCTGGCCACCGCCGACGCCGCCATACTCATACCCATATACCCGGCCCGCGAGGAGCCCATACTGGGGGTCGACTCCAAGCTCATACTCGACAGGATGCCCGGGAGCGTACGGAGGGTCTACACCGAGAAGCACCTCCTGGGCGAGGTGCTGGCCCGGGAGGAAACCGACATCGTCCTCTCCATGGGGGCCGGCAACATCGGCGAGCTCGCCCCCCAGCTCGCCGAGATCATCAGGCGAAAGGAGGATGCCTAATGGCTAGATTGCTCAGGATACTCGCCCTGCTGCTGGGCGGCATGCTGCTCCTACTCGCGGGCTACACCTTCGTCTACAGCGCGGGCCAGAGCGCGGAGGAACGCTGCGAGAAAATCAGGGTGCGCGTGCGCGACTCGGCCCACCACCGCTTCATGACCCCCGAGCGGGTGGAGCAGCACCTCCAGCTCAGGCTCGGCGCGATCAGGGGGCGGCTGCTCGACTCCATCAACACCCACCACATCGAGAGCATCATCGGCGAGCTGCCCAGCGTCCGCGAGGCGCAGGCCTACGCCCTGGGGCGCCGCGAGCTGCGCATCGACGTGTGGCAGCGCACCCCGCTCTTCCGTATCATCGACCAACGGCAGGACGCGTGCTACGTGGATGCCCAGGGGAGAACCTTCCCCCTCGACAGCCAGTACGCCGCCCATGTGCTCGTGGTCTCGGGCAACATCCCGGCCCCCCCGTCGGATGTCGCCCGCGGAGACTCCACCGTCGCGGCGCGCTGGCGGCCCTTCTGGCCGCAGCTCTTCGGCCTGGTCCAGCACCTCCATCAGGACAGGCTCTGGAAGAACCTCTTCTGCCAGGTGTACGTTGTTAGTCCGCAGCGCGTGGAGCTCATCCCCCGCGTCGGGGGGCAGGTCATCGTCCTGGGCGGGCTCGACCAGTACGAATACAAACTCAACAAGCTGTGGTCCTACTTCAGGGCCGACCTCCCCCAGGGGGTGCGCGATCAGTACGCGCAGATCGACCTGAGCTATAGCGACCAGATTGTTTGCCAGAAAAGGTAGGGACCTAATATAGAGGAAGCCATAGAAATGAACGAGATAAAATATATCGCAAGCCTGGATATCGGCGCCAAGCTCACCAAGCTGGCCGTCTGGGTGGAGGATGGGCCCGAGGGCCCGGGGCCGCAGGTGTTCTACGAGATCATGCCCTCCAAGGGGATATACGAGAACGCCGTGTCCAACAAGACCGAGCTCAAGCGCAACATCGAGCGGATGCTCAAGAGCCTGGAGGCCAGGGCCGGCTTCCGCATCCGGGAGGTCTTCGTCGCCTACGCCGGGCGGGACCGCCTCATCGCCTACACCGCCGAGACGGTCTGCAAGACCTACGAGGAGGGCTCCTCCCTGACGGTGGTCTCGGAGAAGGACCTCCTGCAGGTGGAGGCCGACACGCACAACTGCGAGCTGGAGAAGGACGAGCTGATATACGACAAGGAGCCCGTGGTGTACCTGGCCAACGGCCACCCCATCAACGGGCTGAACGTGAACACCTACGCCGACCGCTTCGCCTGCCGCTACAACATCTTCGCGGCCCACGAGAAGGACGTGCAGAAGCTGGAGCGGGGCCTCCAGGAGGCCAGCCTCCAGGTGAAGGCCAAGGTCTGCAGCATGCGCACCATGAACCGCTTCTACCTGCCCGGGGAGCTCATCCCCTCCGGGACGGCCATCCTCAACGTGGGCGCCTCCCGCTCCCAGCTCGGCGTCTTCGTGGACGGCCACCTGCGGCACTACAAGACCTTCGCCTTCGGGGGGAACGTCCTGACCCACCTGCTCAAGGAGGCCCTGGGCTACTCCCCCGAGCGGGCCGAGCAGGCCAAGCGCAACGAGATCGACATCAACATGCAGCTCCCCCTCACCGAGGAGGTCCCCACCAGCCTCTTCGTGAAGAGCAACGAGCCCCCCTCCCCCCTGCTGGTGGTGTGGGCCGAGGTGGTCACCCACTTCAAGACCATCAACGAGCAGCTCCGCGAGTGGGATGTCTCCAACCTCATCCGCAACGGCAACGGGATTATCCTCACCGGCGGCGGCCTGGCCTTCCAGAACATCCAGACCTACGTCGAGTCGCTCTTCGCGTGCATGGGCATGCCCCTGCGGGTCATCAAGCCCGTCAAGACGGACCACCCGCTGGTGCCCTGCTCTGAGGAGGCGGCCGACTACGACCCCTCCATCCTCGGGGCGGCCCTCTCGCTGCTGGCCTTCGCCCAGAAGAACGGAGACTATTCGCGCTGCGGTAGGCCCGCACCCGCCGCAGCGCCCGAGCCCGAGCCGGAGGCCGCGCCCGAAGAGCCCACGCCCCAGGAGCCCGCCGCGAAGGAGGGGGAAAAACCCCAGAACCTCCTCTCCAAGGGCTTCCACCAGCTCAAGAGCTGGGTGTCGGGCACCATCTTCGGAGACACCAGCTTTGACGAATGAGAGTGACACATTTTGACACCGGATACCATCCAGAACAACACCTACAACTTATCACCAAGCCATGCACAACAACGAGCAGAAGACCAGCGTTCCGGGCGGCGCAGCGCCCACCAGCAATATTTTTCCAGACAGTATCGACGGGCGAATAGAGGTATCCGTGGCCCCGGTGGTGCGTGAGAATATCGGGAAGTGCATCCTGGTCATCGGCGTGGGCGGCGCGGGCGGCAACACCGTGGAGTACATGTACCGCAGCCCCTCGCCCCACGTGGAGTACTGCGCCATCAACACCGACCTCCAGGACCTCGAGAAGCTCACCATCCCCAACAAGTTCAAGATTGGGGCCAAGCTCACCGGCAGCCTCGGGGCGGGCGGGAGCGCGGCCAACGGGCGCGACGCCCTCCTGGAGGACGAGGACCGCATCAACGAGTACCTCGAGAAGGTCATCACCCGCCAGGGCGACGACCAGATAGAGATGGTCTACATCGTCGGCGGCCTGGGCGGCGGCACGGGCTCGGGCGCCATCCCCGTGCTCTCCCGCATGTGCGCCGAGCACCAAATCCTCACCGTCGTGCTGTGCATCACCCCGGACGCTGAGCCCCACGAGCGCATGCACTCCACGGCCAAGGAGGCCCTGGTCGAGACGGAGAAGTGGGCCGACGCCATCATGCCGGTCGACAACTTCAAGCTGCAGCTGACCTTCGGCGAGCTGGAGCTCGAGAAGTGCCACGAGCAGGCCGACCGACTGCTGGCCCGCTCCCTCAAGGCATCGGTCGACGTGGTGAGCAGCTGCCCCAAGGTGAACCTCGACATGAACGACGTGCGCGCCGTCCTCAAGAGCAACTTCCTCAACCGGGAGGACAAGGCCGGGCTGAGCCCCGAGCACAAGGGCAAGCTGACCATCCTGGGCACGGGCGAGGGCAGCGGACCCGACCGCATCAAGGAGGCCCTCAGGGAGATAGCCAACTCCCCGCTACTGCTGCGGAACTCCATCCTCGGCGCGCGGCGCATCCTCTTCCAGCTGCTCTACGCCAAGGACTCGGAGAACCCGCCCGTGGCGCGCGACTTCAACCAGATTAAGCGCCTGCTCAAGATGGAGGCCGGGACGCAGGTCGACTTCACCCTGGGTGGCGGGCCCACCGAGGAGATCACCGACGACACCGTGCGCCTGACCATCATCGCCACCGGCTTCGAGGAGCCGCCCTCCGAGGTCTTCGAGCAGGAGGTCGCCCTCCGCGACTACGATGCGGAGGCCCCGGAGAAGGTGCACCTCGTCGAGGACCTCGAGGAGATGCAGATGCCTCAGCCCAAGCTGAAGCTCCCGGGGGCCGAGCGGGTGGTCCGGATGCCCCAGCTGGTCGACCAGGAGAACGCCCCGGCCAGCCCGGCGGCCGAACCCGCCCCCACCATCAGGGCGGCCGCCAGCAAGGTGAAGACCCGCACCTCCGTGGCGGCCGAAGAGAGCCTCTTCGCGCAGGCCGAGCAGGCCGAGGAGCCAAACCTAGAGCCAGAGGTCGTGCCGGTGGCGGATGCGCAGGCCGCGGACGACCCCAATGCGCCCGCCTGGAAGCGCTACCAGAAGTAGGCCGCCGCAAGCAAGTACACGCCGCGGGGCGGGAGATGCGCAGCGCATCCTCGCCTCGCGCACCAAATGGTAAAGATATGACTATGTCCCCCCTGGAGCTGGCCAAGCAGAAGGCCCTGAGGCTGGCCAAGCAGCACCTCCGAATAGCCATCGACTTCATGGAGCAGGATAGCACCAGGCTGCACGCCCCCGAGCTGGAGATGCTCCTGATGCACATCGATGCCGCCCGCGAGCTGCTGACGGAGACCCTGCAGGATAGCGCGCCGCAAGCACCCGCAGAGCCGGAGAAAGCTCCCATTGCCCAGGACCCCGTCCCGGTGGTCGAGGCTCCGGAAGAGCCACCGGCCGCTGTGGCGGATGCCACGCCGGAGCAGCGCGCACCCAGGCCGGAGCCAGCCCCCCTGCCTAAGCCAGTGTCAGTGGCGCCACCCAAGCCCATCATCCCCCCGGTGGAGGCCCTCCCCCCGCCCGAGCCGACCGCCCCGCCACAGCCCGCTGAGCCCCCGGCCCGGCCCGTCTCCACCCTGGCCGACAGATTTTCCGGGCGGACCGTCCTCAACGAGAATCTCGCCCGTCCCGCCCAGCTCGGCGCCTCGCCAGCGCTCCCCCCCATCCGCTCGCTGGCCAAGGCCCTATCCATCAACGACTTTCGCCTGTTCGCCAACGAGCTCTTCGATGGGAGAACCGATACCCTCCGCGAGCTGGTCCAGCGGATAGACCTCGCCGCGAGTCTCCCCAACGCACTCGACGTGCTGCAGGAGTACTACCACGGCTCGCCCGACAACTCCTCCCTCTCCCCCTTCATCGCCCTAATCGAGCGCCGCTTCAGCAGCTAGGGTCGCCCCCTGTCGAAGCTCAAGCCTGACCCCATGCCCGGAAAGCTCTACGTCGTGCCCACCCCCATCGGCAACCTTGAGGACATCACCCTCCGCGCCATCCGCGTCCTGCGCGAGGTCGACTACATCCTCTCGGAGGACACCCGCACCACCGGGAAGCTCCTCAAGCATCTGGAGGTCCAGGCCACCCTCAAGCCCTACCACCTCCACAACGAGCACGCCCGCGTAGCCCGCCTGGCCGAGGACATCGCCAGCAGCCGGGCCGTCGCCCTGGTGAGCGATGCCGGCACCCCGGCCATCTCCGACCCCGGCTTCCTCCTGGTCCGCGAGTGCCTCGCAAGGGGCGTGGAGGTGGAGTGCCTGCCCGGCCCCACCGCCATGATACCCGCCCTGGTCATGAGCGGCCTGCCCTGCGAGCGCTTCGCCTACGAGGGCTTTCTCCCGCCCAAGAAGGGGAGGCAGAAACGCCTCACCCTCCTGCGCGAACAGGGCAGAACGGCCGTCCTCTACGAGTCGCCCCACCGCGTACTCAAGCTCCTGGGCGAGCTGGCCGAGGTCTACGGCCCGGCGCAACCGCTCTCCATCTCCCGCGAAATCACCAAGCTCTACGCCGAGAACCTCCGTGGCAGCGTCGAGCAGCTCATCGCGCACTTCGAGGAGCAGCCACCCAAGGGGGAGTTCGTCGTGGTGGTCGCTCCCCATGAGCCTGCACCATGAGCATCCGCCTGCATCCCAACGCCAAGCTGAACCTCGGCCTGCGTATAGCCGGTCGCCGCTCCGATGGATTTCACGACCTCCAGACCATCTTCCTCCCCGTCACCGAGCTGACCGACACGCTCGATATCGAGCTGCTCGAGGGGCAGAACCGTCTGGAGGTGAACGACCATTCCCCCTTCCCCATGGGGAACCTCATGGCCCATACCGTGGCCACGGCCTACCACCTCCTCGCTCCCTACCGTCCTCAGGCCATGCGCGTTACCCTCACCAAGCGCATACCCGTGGGGGCGGGCTTGGGCGGGGGCTCGGCCGATGGCACGGCCTTTCTCCAGCTCGCCGCCCAGCGATGCATGCTCCCCGTCGACATCCCCCTCGCCGACCTCGCCCTGCGGATTGGCAGCGACTGCCCCTTCTTCCTGCGCAACGCCCCCTGCCACGCCCGGGGGAGGGGCGAAATCCTCACCCCCATCGAGTGGCCATGCCCCGGGCTGTGGCTCGTCCTCGTGACCCCGCCGATACACATCTCCACCCCCTGGGCCTTCGCCAATCTGCCCCCACGTGAGCCGAGTACGGCCCCCCGGCAAACCCTCGTGGACCTCCTCGGCCAGCCTCTTGACCAGTGGCAGCGCGGCATCATCAACGACTTTCAGCCCCTCATCGAGCGGACCCACCCCCAGGTCGCCCGCATCCTCGCGCGGCTCAGGGACATGGGGGCCGCCTACGTCGCCCTGTCCGGAACGGGCCCCTCGTGCTACGGTTTATTTCGCAAGCAGCCAGAGGTGGCTAGCACCTCATTCAAAGGATGTTACATCCATACCCAGCGGCTCTAGCGCCAGACTAGAATGCCCCGAAGCGGGCCTTGATATTTGGATAGATGAAAAATAAAGCGTACCTTTATCAAGCCAATTACAGTACTAGTCAATAATCATAATACCAAATAGCTATGGCCGTTCAAATCACATTCAACGAGCTACGGAAGCTCAAGAGCGAGTTGCCCGAGGGAACGATGCGTCTGATTGCCGAGCGTCTAGACCTCAACATCGAGACTGTGCGCAACTACTTTGGTGGCAATGATATAGACAAGGGTGTGCCCGCCGGTTTCCACTACCAGCAAGGGCCCGACGGGGGCATCGTGGAGCTGGACGACCCCACCATCCTCAACATGGCCCGCACCATCCTCGAGGAGCAGAAGGCCCAGCAGAAGGGCTGTAGCGGCGGGGCGTGCTCTTGCGGCTAGCCCCCTACGATTCTAGAATGGATTGAGCATGGGCTATTGCATCGCGCGGTGCAGTAGCCCATGTCCTTTTCCTCCCCTCTCCAGCTCCCGCACCTCCCTGGCCCGCCCCCCCGCGATGGCCCGGAGCGCGGAGGGCACTACCCGCACCTCAAACCTCCCCCCGAGCTCGAAGGGCTCACCGTCCACGTGCCCCTTCGAGTCGCCCTCCATCTCCACCACCGCATGCTGGAAGCGGATGCTCTCCACGTAGGACACCCTGTCCACCCGCCCGCTCATGAGCATGGAGGCCAGCACGCCGATGGCCACCTTCGGGAAGGGCTTCACGATGACCATGTCCAGCCAGCCGTCGTTCACCCGCGCGGCCGGGGCGATGATCGCGTTGTTGCCAAACTGCGAGGCGTTCGCAAAGGTCACCATCAGCGCTTCGCGCTCCATGGTCTGCCCGTCCACGGTGATGCGGTAGCGCTTGGGGCGGTAGCGGAAGAAGAGCTCCGTGGTCGCGCGGATGTAGTTGGCCAGCCCGCGCCCGCTCAGGTTCGCGAAGGCCCAGCCCACCTCCGCGTCGAGCCCTACGCCCGCCGTGGTGAAGAAGTGTCGCCCGCCGATGGTGCCGCAGTCCATGTCGATGACCCGCCCCGCGAAGGCGAGGTCCACCGCGGCGGCGGGGCCGAGGGGTATGCCCAGGTGCCGGGCCAGCCCGTTGCCCGAGCCCATCGGCACGATGCCCAGGGGGCTTTGGCCGCCGATTAGCCCGCAGGCCGTCTCGTTGACCGTGCCGTCCCCGCCGATGGCCACCACCCGCACGAGCGCGTCGCCGCCGTGGGTTCGTGCCAGCTCTGTGGCGTGCCCGGCGTGCGTCGTGGGCAGCAGCTCCAGCTCCACGCCCAGCTGCTTGCGCAGGACGCGGGCCCGCAGCAACGCGTTGCGCTTCGCGCTGCGTCGCCCGCCCTTCCCCGACTTGGGGTTGAGGATCAGGTACATGCCCTGCAAGTCCTTAGCGCTCGCTTCCATACCGCGAATATAGCCAGAATTGGCTTTCGCCGGCTAATCCTTAGCGTCGCCCCTTTGCCTAGCAGCCAGAACGCATGGGCTTCGCCCCCCTCCGCGCCGGGAATTATGCTCCCGACCCGTACCTTCTCCCGTCTCCCAGTCGCCCCATTCCCCAAAAAATGCTAGCTTTGCCACCCAAAATGAAAGCAATGCGCACAGTGAGAAAAGCACGTCCCATCCTCGTGGCCCTGGTCGGCCTCCTCCTTATGGCCCTTCCCGCCCGAGCCCAGCAGAAGATCTACTTCAGCATACACGCCGACCCGCAGGTCACCTTCTTCAGTCTCGACAACTCGCGCTTCGCCAACGAGGGCGCGCGCCTGGGTGTCAACGCCGGGCTGGAGTTCGAGTACGCCTTCTACGGGCGCTACTCCGTGCTCACCGGGGCCGCCTTCGACCTCCGGGGCGCCAGCCTCAAGTACCACGAGGGGAGGCATGTCCTCAAGACCGAGTACGAGGGGCGGGTCGATGTGCCCCAGGGCGCAGTCCTCACCACCACGGCCTACCAGATGCAGGTGCCGCTGGCCCTCAAGCTCCGGGCCATAGAGATAGGCTACGTGACCTTCGCCGCGGCCGCGGGCTTCACCACCAACTTCACCTTCGCGCAGGACGGCACCCTCAGCGCCAAGAACCTCGAGAGCACCCGCCTCTCGGGCATGTGGCCCTTCATGCACCTGGGCTACCTCTTCCGCCTCGGCATCGAGTACTCCCTGGGGGGGGTGAGCTCCGTGCAGCTGGGACTGGAGTTCAACGGGGGCATGACCCCGGCCTTCAGGCCCGGCCTCGGGCGGGCCCTCTCGCACGCCTGCCGCCTCCGCCTCGGCTTCCTGTTCTAGCACCAACCAATACCGACGTAGCACATGCGAGTACTCATTGCGCAACCGGAGTTCCGGGTGGGGCGGCTGGAGGAGAACTACCAGCTCATCCTCCGCGAGATAGAGCACGCCCGGGAGGAAAAATGCGACCTCCTGATGGTGTCCGGCGTGGGGCTCTACAACCTCTCGAGCTACCCCGAGCTAATCCGCGACACCCTGTCCGTCTACAACAGGCAGCAGGAGCTCATCGAGAGCCTGGGCCAGCACGCCAAGGGCCTGCACATGATACTCCTGAGCTACCAGGACATCACCCGGACCCTGTCCTTCATGGAGTTCCACAAGGACCGCTGGATCCTCCACGAGCCCGATGCCCTCAGCAACTTCATGTCTGGGGGGCTATCGGACTTCGAGCGTAACAGCATGGTGGAGATGCTGGAGACCAAGCACGGCCGGACGCGCTTCGTCGTGGGGGCCACGCACGCGAACTTCAGCTTCGAGATGCTCGATGAGCAGTCCATCGTCTTTGTCGATACGGCCCAGCGGCACTCCTGCGTGACCTTCCGCCTGTCGTCGGGGGGCGTGGAGGGGGCGAATGTCAAGCTCGGCCATTCGGGCTACTTCACCCCCGGCGGGAAGAGCTACGAGCTGGGCGTCGGCCAGGGGCGCGTCATCTACGACAGCAAGCAGCCCGACGAGGCCCTCCAGCCCTGCCAGCCCTTCATGCTTGCCCATGAGCTCACCGCACCCCTGCTCTACGAGACCCTGGTGGAGGGCCTACGCGCCTTCTTCAGGGCGCAGGGCATGCAGAAGGCGACCCTCGGCCTCAGCGGGGGGATAGACTCGGCCGTCGTGGCCGTCGTGGCCGCGGAGGCGCTCGGCCCGGAGAACGTGCTCGCCGTCCTGCTCCCATCCCGCTACACCTCGCCCGAATCGCTCCGCGACGCGCAGCAGCTGGCCACCAAGCTCGGCATCCAGCAAACCACCATCCCCATCACCCCCCTGACCGAGGCCTTCGAGCAGTCGCTCCAGCCCCTATTCGGTGACCTCCCCCCCGACACCGCCGAGGAGAACCTCCAGGCACGCACCCGCGGCGTGCTCCTGATGGCCGTCTCCAACAAGCTCGGCTACACCCTGCTCAACACCTCCAACAAGAGCGAGATCTACGTGGGCTACTCCACCATGTACGGCGATGCCTGCGGGGCGATCTCCGTCCTCGGGGATGTCCTCAAGACGGCGGTCTACGCCCTGGCCCGCCACATCAACCGGGAGGAGGAAATCATCCCCCAGTACATCATCGACCGCCCCCCCAGCGCGGAGCTCCGCGAGGGCCAGACGGACCAGGACTCCCTCCCCCCCTACGAGGTGCTGGACGAGTTCCTACAGCAGCTCCTGCAATTCCAGTCCCCCCTGCCGGAAATCCGGGAGAGCGGCACCTTCGACCCCCGGGACATCGACCGGATGGTGGCCCTGATACGGGGGAGCCGCCACAAGCGCGCGCAGTTCCCCCCCATCCTCGGGGTGAACGAGCCCGTGTACCCCTTCACCGAGTCGCTCGATGGCATATGGCCGGCCGAGTAATCCCCCAAAATCATCTAGCCCCCTGGGCATTGAGAAAAAAGCATACTAGCCCCTACGGGCGACAACAGCAAAGCCAATGGAACTGACCGCTAGGCAGATAGCCGAATTCCTCGAGGGGAAGGTGGAGGGCGACCCGGAGACCACAGTCAGCGAGTTCGCGAAGATAGAGGAGGGCAAGCCCGGCGCGCTGTCCTTCCTCTCCAACCCCAAGTACGAGCACTTCCTCTACACCACCGAGTCGTCCATCGTGCTGCTCAACCACGACGTGAAGCTCGCGCAGGAGGTCAAGGCGACCCTTGTGCGCGTGGACGATGCCTACGGCTCGCTGGCCCGCCTGCTGAACCTGCTCGAGGCCCAGAAGCCCCGCCGCAAGGGGATACACCCGCTGGCCTGCGTGGAGGGGTCGGCCTGCATCGGCGAGGACGTGTACATCGGCCCCTTCGCCTACGTGGGCGAGGATGCCGTCGTGGCCGATAGGGCGCAGATATACCCCCACTGCTTCGTGGGCGACCGCGCGAAGGTGGGGGCCAGCACGGTGCTCTACCCCGGGGTGTGCCTCTACGCCGACTGCGAGCTGGGGGCGCGTCTCATCGTGCATGCCGGGGCGGTGATTGGGGCCGACGGCTTCGGCTTCGCGCCCCAGAAGGACGGCACCTACGTCAAGATACCCCAGATGGGCAACGTGGTGATTGGCGATGATGTCGAGATCGGGGCCAACACCACGGTGGACCGGGCGGCCATGGGGGCCACCAAGGTGGGCCGGGGCACCAAGCTCGACAACCTGGTGCAGGTGGCCCACAACGTCCAGATTGGCGAGGATACCGTCATCGCCTCCCAGAGCGGCATCGCGGGCTCCACCAAGCTGGGGAGCCGCATCATGTTCGGGGGGCAGGTCGGCGTGGTGGGCCACATCGAGATTGCCGACGACGTGAAGATCGGCGCGCAGACCGGCATCAACAACTCCATCACCAAGGCCGGGGCCACGCTCATGGGCTACCCGGCCATGCCGATACGCGACTTCTACCGGAGCTCGGCCGTCTTCCGGCGGCTGCCCGACCTCTCCGCCGACGTGGACCGCCTCAAGGAGCAGCTCGCCGCGCTGGAGGCCCGGCTGCAGGCGGCCGGGGCAGAGGCTCCGGGGGAGGCATCGAGCGGGGAGGGGGGCCCGCAGTAGGGTAGGGGCGACTTGGTGCGTGGGGCGGATTAGACAGGTCGCCGTGCGGGCTAAGGGCCAGCGTGCCGCGCGAGCCTACGGTATTGCCCTGCTCGTGATGCTGAGGAAGAAGGGCAAGAACTTGCGCACGTAGGTGATGGGCCGCAGAATGGATGCTGCGGCCCATTTGCGTGCGGGAAGTGTGGGCGCTAGGCCTCCGCGCGCTGGCGTTTCCTGGCCGCGGCCAGCAGCAGGTGGCCCGGTAGGAACAGGCCCGCCCCGCCGACTATGCCGAACACCAGGTTCGAGTAGGGGAAGGGCACCCTGAAGATGAGCGGGCTCAGCAGGGCGAGGGCTATGCCGATGAGGCGGGCGGCCCGGAAGTGGGTTATCGCCCCGTGCACGCTGATGGCCACGCCCGAGAGGAAGAGCTGGATGCCCATGGGGTTGGGGGCCAGCAGGGAGACGTAGCCCATCCCCGGCCCGACGACCGACCAGATGGCCCCAATCTGCTTCTTGTGCCCGGCGAAGAGCTGCTGCTTGCCCCGCATGCGCCGCTTGAGCAGGAGCGTGCCGCTGATGCCCAGCACGGGGGTGAGCGCCCACATGGAGCCGAGCGCCTTGCCCCCGCCGTTCATCTGGAGGGCGAAAATCAGTATCCCCAGGAATACCATCACGTAGCCCCAGAGCAGGAAGAAGTACGCATCTAGGGTCTGCGGCTTGAAGTTGTCGGTGGCCGTGGTGGCCTGCGTCGTGCTGTCCATCTGGATAGGAATGTTGCGAGTGAGAAGAAATCTATATTCAATCCGAACGCGAATGTAGAATTATTTTCCTATCCCGGGCCTATCCGCTATATTTGCCGCGGTATTTATCGCCAAAGTCCTGACACGGAAATATGTGGCCCGTATACTCTAAGGAACTCACAGGCTTCTTCGCCACCCTCACTGGCTACGTGGCCGGCGCGGTCTTTCTGGCCCTCACCGGCCTGCTCATCTTCGTGATTCCCGGCCAGTGGAACGTGCTCGACACGGCCCAGGCCAACCTCACCACCCTGTTCAACGCCGCCCCCTGGCTCTTCCTCTTCCTCGTCCCGGCCGTGACCATGCGGATGTTCGCCGAGGAGCGGCGCGAGGGCACCCTCGAGCTCCTCCTCTCGCGCCCGGTCAGCCCACTACAGGTCCTGATGGGGAAGTTCCTCGCCGCCCTCACCCTAATCGCCCTGATGGTCCTGCCGACCATCGTCTACTACGTCACCATCCACCGCTTCGCCGCCCCCCCCGGCAACGTGGACTCGGGCGCCGCCCTGGGCTCCTACCTCGGCCTGCTCCTCCTGGCCGCGGTCTACACCGCCATCGGCCTCTTCGCCTCCACCCTCACCCGCAACCCCATCGTGGCCTTCATGCTCGCCGCGCTGATCGCCCTGCTGGCCTACATCGGCTTCGAGAGCATGGCCGGGCTCGACATCTTCGTCGGCCACCAGCACCAGGTCGCCATACTCGGCATTGAGGAGCACTACCGGGCCATACGCCGGGGCGTGGTCGACTCCCGCGACATCGTCTACTTCCTCTCCCTGATCGCCCTCTTCCTCCACGCCGCCCTCCTGACCCTTAACCGCGGGAAATAGCCCTATGAAAAAGCTCCTCAGGCCCGCCGTCGCCCTCCTGGCCATCGTCATCATCAACCTGGCGGCCCAGTCCTTCTACTTCCGCCTCGACCTCACGGCCGACCGCCGCTACACCCTCAGCACCGTCACCCGCCAGCTCCTCGACACCATCCCCAGCCCGCTCTACATCAAGACCTACCTCGGGGGCGACATCCCCCTGGACTTCAGCCGCCTACGCCTCAACCTCAACGAGCTGCTCGAGGAGTACCGCGTAGGTGCCGCCTACCAGATAGAGGTCATTGAGGAGGACCCCCACGGGGGCAGCAAGCCCCAGCGCCAGAAGGAGTTGCAGGCCAGCCTGATGCGCCAGGGCATACGCCCCGTCAACGTGCAGGCGCGCGACGGGCAGGGGGGATACACCGAGAAGCTCGTCTTCCCGGCCATCACCCTCGCCTACCGCGACCGCACCCTCAGCGTGAACCTCTACCAGGAGAACGTCATGCGCTCCGTCACCCAGAACGTGGACCAGGCCATCGCCGAGCTCGAGTACCAGCTCACGGCCGCCATCCACGACATCCTCCTGCCCCAGAAACCCCGCGCCGCCATGCTCCACGGGCACGGGGAGCTCGACGCGGCGGACGTGGCCGACTTCGAGCAAACCCTCCTGCGGCACGCCCTCGTCTCGCACCTGCCCGCCCCCACCCGCATCGGCGACCTGGACCCCTTCCGATTCGTGATAATCGCCAACCCCCAGAAAGCCTTCCGCGAGGATGAGAAGCTCGTCCTCGACCAGTACCTCATGCAGGGCGGCCGTATCCTCATGATGGTCAACCCCGTCCACACCGCGGTGGACAGCCTCCAGAAGGCCGGGCAGACCCTGGCCTACCCCCTCGAGCTCAACCTCGAGGACCAGCTCTTTCGCTACGGCCTGCGCGTGAAGAACGTGCTGGTGCAGGACATGCAGTGCGCCCTGGTGCCCATCAACACCGCCCTGGCCGGCCAGCCCGCCCGCTTCACCCCCATGCCCTGGATATACTTCCCCCTCCTCACGCCAGCCCCCCACTCGCTCATCTCCCGCAACCTGATTCCCATCTACTCCCGCTTCCCGGCCTGCATAGAGCCCACCGGCGGGGCGGACAGCCTCCAGAAGCAGGTATTCCTGGCCAGCTCCGCCCACGCGCGCGTGAGCCCCGTCCCCTCCATCGTCTCCCTCAGCCAGATACAGCAGAACCCCCTCGACATCCCCATGCCCCTGCAGTACCTCCCCGTCGGTGTCGCCGTCCAGGGGCGCTTCCCCTCGGCCTTTGAGCATCGGCCCGTCAGGACCATCTCCGGCGGGCAGGACTTCCGCTTCCGCCCCCGGAGCCAGCCCACGCGCCTGGTCCTCATCGCCGACGGGCGCATCGCCCAGAACGAGCAGGTACGCCGCAACGGCACCCTCCAGCCCCTCCCCCTGGGCTTCGACAAGTACACCCAGCAGACCTTCGGCAACAAGGCCCTCCTCGAGAACCTCAGCCTCTACCTCCTCGGCCAGGACCAGCTCCTCTCCCTCCGCGGACGGACCATCAAACCCCGCCTCCTCGACATGAAGAACGTGCACGAGCAGCGGACCACCATCCAGCTAGCCAACATCCTCCTCCCCATCCTCCTGCTACTGGCCGTGGGCGGCGCGTGGGCCCTGACCCGCCGCTATCGCTACGGGCGCTAGCCATCAATCCGCCCGAGCCTTGAGCCACCCACCCACGGACCTGCTCGCCATCTGGGATGAGCACCTCGCCGACTTCCGGGCGCACCTCGCCCTGGAGAAGGGGCTGGCCAGCAACAGCCTCACGGCCTACATACACGACGTGGAGCTGCTGCGCGACTTCGCCATCCACACCCTGGCCAAGCGGCCCGAGGAGATCAATCGCAACGACATCGGCACGCTCCTGGTCCACGTGGGGAGCATCGGGCAGCTGGGCGCCCGCAGCCAGAGCCGCCTCCTCTCCGGCCTACGGGCCTTCTTCCGCTACCTCACCCTCGAGCACCGCGTACCCGGCGACCCCACCGATGCCATCCCGAGCCCCCGCATGCCCAAGCGCCTACCGGAGTTCCTCACCCTCGAGGAGGTCAACGCCATGGAGGCCTGCATAGACCTCTCCGCGCCCCTCGGCCACCGCAACCTGGCCATCATCGAGACCCTCTACTCCTGCGGCCTCCGCGTCAGCGAGCTCATCACCCTCCGCCTCTCGCACATCTACCCCGACGAGGAGTTCATCCGCGTCATCGGCAAGGGCTCCAAGGAGCGGCTCATACCCATCGGGGCTAAGGCCCTGCGCGACATCGAGAACTACCGCGCCGTCCGCGCCACAGGCCCCATCGCCCGGGGGGCCGAGGACTACCTCTTCCTCAACCGGCGGGGAAAACCCATGGGGCGCGTCATGGTCTTCAACATCGTCAAGGACCTGGCCGAACGGGCGGGCATACCCAAGACCGTCAGCCCCCACACCCTGCGCCACTCCTTCGCCACGGCCCTGGTCCTCGGCGGGGCAGACCTCCGCCTGGTGCAGGCCATGCTCGGCCACGAATCCATCACCACCACCGAGATATACACCCACCTGAGCGATGCGGACCTCCACGACTCCATGATGCTCCATCACCCCCGCAGCCGGGGGCAGTAGCGGCTGCAAGCGCCTACCCAGTCCCCCCAAGCACCCGATTTGCCCCCGGGGCGATGTACTAAATCCGCCCCCAGAACGTTTGTGTATCGCGTTGGCATCCAATGCAACGCCTAGATTAAATCCTGCGACTTTTACTATATTTGCCCCCAAAACTCAATCTACATGAACAGCAAAATCAAGCTCTGCCTCGTGGCGTTGCTCGCCCTCGTAGGCATAGGTACGACGGCCCAGGCGAAGAGTTCCATCCAGCTGAGGGTGAACGGAATGCGCGACAGCTCCGTCGTCCTCGGCTACTACTACGGCGAGGGGCGCTACGCGCTCGACACGGCCCAGATGGACGCCCGCGGAAAGGTCACCTTCCACAACGACTCCACCTACCGCCCCGGCATGTACATCGCCATTGTGCCCAGCGCCGGCATCCTCGAATTCATGCTCGGGGAGGGGCCGCAGAACGTGGAAATCAGCTTCGATAAGGACAACTTCGTCGCCTCACAGAAGGCCAAGGGCTCGCCCGTCCTGGAGGACTTCGTCGCCTTCCAGCAGTTCATGCTCAGCATGCAGAAGAAGTCCGACGAGCTCCGCGGCCTCGACAGCATCGCCCGGGTTAAGAACCCCAAGAAGCCCCAGGAGACCGAGGAGTTCAAGCAGCTGGAACGCCTCAATACGCAGTACAACCAGGAGGTGGAGGACTACAAGGAGCGCCTCGTGCAGAAGCATAAGGACGACATCCTCGGGAAGTTCACCATGGCCGTCAAGCCCGTCACGGTCCCGGAGTACACCGTCCCCGAGGGCGTGAAGAACAAGGACAGCGCGCAGTGGCGCTACGGCTACGACTACATCAAGGCCCACTACCTCGACAACATCGACCTGGGCTACGACGGGATTCTCAACCTCCCCACCGTCGTCGACAAGGTGGAGACCTACCTCGACAAGAAGATGCTCCAGCTGCCCGACACCCTGGCCCGCTACTGCGACACCATCCTCGAGCGCTCCAGCAAGAGCCAGAGCAACTTCAGCTTCTGGGCCAGCCGCCTGCTCAACAAGTACCAGATGTCCGAAATCGTCGGCATGGATGCCGTCTTCGTCCACCTGGCCGAGCGCTACTTCCTCAAGGGCCGCACCCCCTGGCTCTCCGACTCCATCATCAAGAAGATTCAGGAGCGCGTCACGGCCCTCAAGCCCAACCTCATAGGGAAGGTGGCGTCCAACTTCCGCGTGCAGCAGATCGACGGGAAGGACTACGAGCTCCTCAAGGACACCAAGCCCAAGGCCACCCTCATCATCTTCTGGGAGCCCACCTGCTCGCACTGCCGGGTGGCCATACCAAGGCTCGACTCCATATGCAAACCCCTCGAGAAGCAGGGCCTCCGCGTGGTCGCCTTCATGACCCAGGGCGATGGCCCAAAGTGGCAGGAGTACGTGCTGGACCACAAGCTCACCCGCTGGACCAACGTCTGGGACCCCTACCGCACCTCCAAGTTCGACAAGACCTACGACATCTACAGCACCCCCGTCATCTACATCCTGGACAAGGACCACAAGATTGTGGTGAAGCGAATTGGCGTGGAGTCTGTCGACCCCGTCGTGCGGGAGCTCCTTAATCTCCCACAGGCAGAAGCCAAGGGGAAGAAGGGCACGAGCAAGGCCCAAAAGAATGGCGAAAAGAACAGGAAGAAGGGTAAGAAAAAGTAGGAAATAGCCATATTCCCCCGAAATGTTCCGCCCCCCCTTGCAGGTATGAAAAAAAGACCTACCTTTGCAACGCTTTTCGGGGAAAGGCACACAGGAGCCCAGATGGCGGAATAGGTAGACGCGCTAGTTTCAGGGACTAGTCTCAGCAATGAGGTGCAGGTTCGATTCCTGTTCTGGGCACTCCGAGGGGAGCGAGGAGAATGGGACCCGAGTGGGGTTCCAGCTCGCGCTCGCCCAGGTGGTGGAATTGGTAGACACGCCAGCTTGAGGGGCTGGTGCCCGTTACAGGGCGTGCAAGTTCGACTCTTGTCCTGGGCACAAACACTGAGGGGTGGTGATGGCATGCTGCTATCACCACCCTTTTTGCTACTCGCCCCTCATGTCCCCCCACTTTCTTTTCCTCTTCCCTTTCCCCACCAATACCCACCCGCGTAATCGGGTCCTTGGCCCCCGATGCTCGGGGCTACCCGCCCGTGATTTTGCCCCGTTCCGCACCCCCTGGACGTGGGCTTAAGCCCGGCCTTGGCATCCCCTCGCAACTCCTCGCCCAGCTCCCGCTTTCCTCCCCCACAATTCGCCCATCCGCCCAATCAATTTGGTGTACAAATTCGGCTTCTTTACCCCTTTTCGCACCCGAAGGCTAGCCAGTACGGAAAAAAATGGGTACATTTGTGCAGAACAAAAGAGTAAAAACTAATCCTACATGACGCTTAAAGAAATCCTTTCGGTCTCCGGCAAACCCGGGCTCTATAGGTACGTGGCAAAGGCCCGTAATGGCATGATTATAGAGCCCCTGGGCGGAGGCACTAAGCTCACCATCCCGATGAACTCGCATGTCAGCACCCTGGCCGACATCTCCATCTACACCACTGGGGGTGAGCGCCCTCTGTACGAGGTCTTCGAGGCCGCCCGTGATCACGACTCGGCCGTCCGCGCCCTCAATATCAAGAAGGATAAGGAGGCGGTGCAGCAGCTCTTCGGGGAGCTTGTCCCCGACTACCAGGAGCACCGCGTCTACCTGGCCGATATGCAGAAGGTCATGCGGTGGTACATCCTCCTGCGCGACGCCGGCCTCGAGCATTTCGCCCCCGAGGAGGCCGAAGAGGGAGTGGACCAAGGATAAGCTACAGGATAACAAACTAATAGGAGCTACAGATGGTATCACACGAAATTCCGGCATGGCTGCTCGTCCCGTTCGGCATCATGCTCGGAGGCATCGCCATATTCCCGCTCGTCGTGCCCGAGTGGTGGGAGAAGAACCGTAGCAAGCTCATCGTTGCTCTCACCCTGGGCATCCCCACAGCCCTCATCCTCATCTCGCAGGGCTACTGGCATGAGCTCATGCACCAGATGGTCTTCGACTACGTCCCCTTCATCGTCCTACTCGGCGGGCTGTTCACCGTCACCGGCGGCATACACCTGGAGGGCGACATCCAGGCCACCCCCCTGGTCAACACCGGCTTCCTGGGCCTGGGCGCGGTCCTGGCCTCCATCATGGGCACCACCGGCGCGGCCATGCTCCTGATCAGGCCCCTGCTCTCCACCAACATGGAGCGGAAGCACAAGGTCCACACCGTCCTCTTCTTCATCGCCATCGTGGCCAACACCGGGGGGCTGCTCACGCCCCTGGGCGACCCCCCCCTCTTCCTCCTCTACCTCCGGGGCGCGCCCTTCACCTGGTTCATGCACCTGGCCCCCGAGTGGCTCTTCATCAACGTCGCCCTGCTGGCCATATACTTCGTCGTCGACACCCTGGCCCACAGGCGTGAGGACGTGGCCTCGCTCCAGCTGGACATCCTCAACCAGCAACCCCTCAAAATCACGGGCCTCCTCAACTTCCTGTGGCTCGCGGGCGTAATCCTGTCGGTGGCCTTCATCAATGAGCAGTACTTCCCCTTCATGGCGGGTGATGCCAACCCCCTCAAGTTCATCCGCGAGGCGGCCATCATGCTCATGATTATCCTCTCGCTCAGCACCACCAAGAAGGAGACCCGCGAGGCCAACCGCTTCACCTGGCATCCCATGGTGGAGGTGGCCTACTTGTTCATCGGGATATTCATCACCATGACCCCAGCGCTCCTCTACCTCAAGGCCCATGCCGCCAACCTGGGCCTGGCCAGCAGCCTCCACTTCTACTTCGCCACCGGCTTCCTCTCCGGCTTCCTCGACAACGCGCCGACCGCCCTCGCCTTCCACGCCGTGGCCGAGGGCTTGCCCCAGAGCGCCACCACCTACGTGGCCAACATCCCCGAGCACCTGCTCAGCGCCATTTCAGTTGGTGCTGTCTTCTTCGGCTCGATGACCTATATCGGTAACGGCCCCAACTTCATGATAAAGGCCATCGCGGTGGAGAACGGCATCAAGATGCCCAATTTCATCGCCTACATCTACCGCTTCTCCCTGCTGGTCCTCCTGCCACTCTACATCCTGGTCGGGTTCCTATTCCTTAGCTAGTCGGGCATGGGGATACTTCTTCGGGGCGTACCACGCATTCCGGCCATTTTATCCGCCCCATGTCGCAGGCCATCCACCGTACTATGCAGCAGGTAGAGCGCGCCCTCACCGAGGCCTTGGCCCTCGCCGCGGCGGCCCGGGAGCATATTCACCGCCATCCGGAGCTGTCTGGCCAGGAGCGCGAGACGGCCACCCTCATCGTACGCACCCTGGAGGGCAAGGGCTTCGAGCTGCTGCCCATCCCGGGTCAGGTGAGCCTGCTGGCCTACCTGCCGGGCCACGGACGCTACGCCGTGGGGCTACGTGCCGACATGGACGCGCTGCCCATCCAGGAGCAGACCAATCTGCCCTACGCCAGCCAGCATCCCGGCATCATGCATGCCTGTGGCCACGATATCCACCTGGCCGTGGCCCTCGGCCTGGCCCTCGCCGCGGTGGCGATGCCTACGGACCAACGCCCCGACCTCCTGGTCTGCTTCGAGTCCAGCGAGGAGGTCCTCCCCGGGGGCGCGCTGCCCATACTCGCCTCCCCGGCCTTCCAGCGCCATCGGCCCGACATCATGCTCGCGCTCCATGCTGAGCCCACCCTGCCCGTCGGTGCGCTCGGCATGCGCCCCGGCCCCTACATGGCCTCGGGCAACGAGGTCAACATCACCCTCCGCGGTAGGGGAGGGCACGCGGCGCTCCCCCACGGGCTTGTCGACCCCATCGTCTGCGCCGCCCAGACCATCATCGCCCTCCAGACCATCGCCTCGCGCAACGCCCACCCCCTGCTGCCCACCGTGCTCTCCTTCGGCCATATAGAGAACGGGGGGGCGATGAACATCGTACCCGACTGGGTCCGCCTGGAGGGCACCCTTCGTACCTTCGACGAGCAGTGGCGCGCCGAGGCCAAGGAGCGTATTGCCCACATCGCTACGCACACCGCCCAGGCCATGGGCGCAACCGCCGAGGTGGATATTGTGGACGGATACCCAACCCTGGTCAATTCGCCCAGCCTCGTTGCCCAGGCCAAGCGGATACTCGCCTCCAGCCCCGCCATCGATGCCATAGTCGACCTCGAGCAGCGCATGACCACCGACGACTTCGCCTACTTCGCCCAGCAGATGCCCTCGCTCTACTTCCGCCTCGGGGTCGACAGCCCGCACGGCCTCCACAGCGCGCACTTCTGCCCCAAGGATGGGGCTATAGAAGTGGGTGTGCGCGCCATGCTGGCCCTTGTCCTCGGTCTGCAACCCCCGGCCTAAGCCACCATGCCCAGCCGTACACCCACGCCCCGCCTCCTGAGCATACTCGGGCCGACGGCCTCCGGCAAGACCCGGCTGGCCGTGGCGCTGGCCCGGCGGCGCAACGGGGAAATCCTCTCGGCCGACTCACGCCAGGTGTACCGGGGGATGGACATCGGCACGGGCAAGGACCTGGCCGACTACTGTACGCCGCAGGGGACTGTACCTCACCACCTTATCGACATACTCGACGCTGGGCAGAAGTACACCCTCTTCGACTACCAGCGGGATTTCTACGCCGCCCACGCCGAAATCCTCACCCGGGGGCGGCAGCCCATACTCTGCGGTGGCAGCGGCATGTACGCCGAGGCCATTATCCGTGGCTACCAGCTCGTTGAGGTGCCACCGGACCCCGCCCTGCGGGCCAGGCTCGAGCAGTGCACGCATCAGGAGCTGGTAGAGCATCTCAAGGCCCATGGACCGCTCCACAATCAAACTGATATCCAGAGCCGTAAGCGGCTCATAAGGGCGATAGAGATTGCCACCCTCACCGCGGCGCAATCCCCCGCACCCCGGTCGTATCCCCCTGTGTCCATCGGCCCGGTCTTCGCCATAGACCTCCCCCGCGAATTGCGGCGCGAGCGCATAAGCCTGCGCCTCAGGGTGCGCCTGGATGAGGGGCTAATCGAGGAGGTGCAACGGCTCATCGACCGGGGGGTGCCCATCGAGACCCTCCTCTACTACGGCCTCGAGTATCGCTACGTCACCGAGTACCTCACCGGGAAATGCGCACGGGAGGAGATGGAACGGATGCTCGAGACCGCCATCCACCAGTTCGCCAAGCGCCAGATGACCTACCTCCGCGGCATGGTCCGGAGGGGAGTGCCCATCGTGTGGCTCGACGGCCAGCAGGGTACCCAGGCCATGCTGCAGCACCTCCTCCGGCATCTGGAGCGCAGCGGCGCGTAGAGATTTTACCTATCTTTGCCCCGCAAAGTAGCAAGTTGACCCCAAAACCGAGGCTGAACCATGCAGTACAACGCCAAGCCCAGCATCCTGAAGCTCCCCCTAGCCCTTGCCATCCTCCTGGTGGGCATCATCAGCATCGCGTGTAAGAAGGGCGAAAAACCCTTCGACATCGTCGGCAAATGGCGCGTAGTCAGCGTGCAGCGGCAAGGGATAGACCTCGACCGGAGCGACCTGGTCGGCCGTACCTACCGCTTTGAGAAGGACGGGCGCTGCTACATCGACCACCCGGTGGCTGAGGAGACCGATGTGCTGAACTACCGCATCGATGAGAAGCGTAAAATTCTTCACCTCGGTGGCGAGGACTACCAGGTCTACCTAGCCGAGGGCAAGAAATTCACCTTCGGGCAGTTGCGCAACAATGAGGACGTAATCACCTACATCCTCACGGCCGACTAGCCGCATTCGTCCCCCGGAGCGTGGCCTTCGCCCCCGATTTACCCCCGTTCGTCATTTCTTCATCAAACTTTCTCCCCCTTTGGCCTTGCGGTATGGGGATAACTGTTACCTTTGCGTAGCGATGCATTCCAGACCCGGTGCATGCTGCAGATGGGGATGGGGCCTTGGTGCCACCAGCCCGCGTATTGATTGGATAACTTAACTAACCAGTAGAGGGTATGAAAAAAGTACTTCTTCTCACGGCGCTCCTTTTGGGTAGCCATTTCGCCTTCGGGCAGGCCGTCCTCACGGAGGCCACGCACGGGCTTATCCCCGGCAACGAAAACCCCATGATAACCACCACGTTCTCCGACCCCGGTGTGGCCGGCGAGGATGTCCTCTGGGACTTCAGCGCGCTGCCGCAGGTGGCCCCCTTCCTCGGCGATGTCGTTGCGGTGGAGGGCATGAATGCCCCGGCGGGCATCAAGGATGCCAACACCACGCTCGTAGAGGGCGACCTGGAGGTGTTCATGAATACCTCGAATAAGCAGCTCGCTGTTAAGGGCCTGCGCTACGGCGACGCGATGTGCGTACGTACATACGAGAGTCCCGTGATCAAGATGAAGTATCCCTTCGCCTACGGCGACCAGTACGCGGGCGAGGCCATTGGTCAGCAGCAGTACGAGGGGGGCTACTCCCACCCGGTGCGCATGCGTTTTGATGTGAAGGCTGATGCCCACGGTACGCTCCTGCTGCCCGGCACCACCCTCCGCAAGGTGCTGCGCGTGGTGACCAAGCACGAGCTGGCCTACCGCCTGGAGGAGGATGCGCCGACGGCCACCGTTGTGACCTACCGCTGGTACGTGAAGGAGCATCGCTTCCCCGTGCTGTCGCTCATTTTCGAGGAGCGGAATGGCGAGCTCATACCCATCAAGGGTGCGTACAACCCCGTGGTGCAGCTGCCGGAGGACGTGAAGGTGCTCGCCGAGGAGCAGAGCAAGCCCAGCGTGGAGAAGGCCAGCAAGGGCAACGTATCGGCCGTGAGCGTATCGCCCAACCCCTTCCGCGAGCAGCTCAACGTGGCCTACCAGCTCAAGGGCTCGGCCAACGTGACCATCGCCCTCTACAGCCTGAAGGGCGAGCTGGTGAAGTCCCTGATGCAGCAATACCAGCCTGAGGGGGCCTACCAGCAGAACTTCCAGATTAAGGAGCTGGCTACCGGTATGTACATCATCCGCGTAGAGGCCGGGGGTAAGGTTCTCTCCCAGCAGGTGGTGAAGATGCAGTAGTCCATCAGGAAAAAATAGCGGGGGGCTCGGTGTACACCGGGCCCCCCTTTTTTTCTCTCTATTCTAGTCCCTTAGGCCGTGCGCTTGGAATGCTCCGTCTGGCCTTTTGCCGTCTGGCTACTTGATGAGGTACTCCACCATGCCGCGAATTTTGTGCTCCAGCTCCTCGCTCACCGGCACGAGCGGTAGCCTCAGCCTATTCTCGCAGATGCCCAGGGCGTTGAGAACGCACTTGATGCCGGCCGGGTTGCCCTCCTTGAAGAGTAGCCCGTAGAGGAGGAAGAGCTGCTGGTGTATCTGGGCGGCCTTCTGGCAGTCGTTGCTCAGGGCGGCGTGGGCCATGTCGCTGAATTGCTGCGTGGCGGCATTCCCGATGACGGATATCACGCCGTCGGCCCCCATGCTGATGCAGGAGAGGGCGATGGCATCGTCGCCGGAGAACACGAGGAAATCCTTAGGCCGGTTGGCCAGGATGTGCCCAATCTGCTCGAGGTTGCCGCTGGCCTCCTTTATGCCCACGATGTTGTCGTACTTGTAGGCGAGGCGGCTGGTGGTCTCTGCCGGCATGTTGGCACCGGTTCGGCCGGGCACGTTGTAGAGGATGATGGGGCGTTGCGAGGCCTTGGCCACGGCCTTGAAGTGCTGGTACATACCCTTGGGAGTGGGCTTGTTGTAGCTGGGCACGGCCGAGAGTATGTAGTCGACGCCGCTGTAGTCCATGGTCTCGAGCTCGTGAACCAGGGCCGCGGTGTTGTTGCTGCTCTTGCCGAGGACGATGGGGAGTCGCCCCCCGTTGGTCTCCACCACCAGCCGCAGGTGCTCTTGTCGCTCCTGCGGCGATAGGGTGGGGGTCTCGCCGGTAGTCCCCTGCACCACGAGGAAGTCGGTGCCCTTGGTGATGAGGTGTTCTACTAGCCGCTTCGTGGCTTCCTGGTCTATGCTGCCGTCCTGCTTGAAGGGTGTTACCATGGCCACGCCGAGGCCTCTGAGTTTCTTGTGTGCCATATTGCTAGGGAAGTATATTCGTTAAAAGCATCTATCAGAAAAACGGCGTAGGGGGGTTTTTAGTTCGTGGGTGCGCTTCTCCGCTCCATTTGCCTGTGGCGTGTTCTTTGCGGCGATAAGCCGACTATTTTGCTACCTTTGTGGTCAGGGATAACCATAAGAAGTAAGATTAAAATGAGCAGAATAGACGAGAGGGTAGAGCAGCTGCGGATGTGGTTGCGGGCGCAGGGCGCGTATGCCATCATCGTGCCGTGCGTCGACCCGCACGGTTCGGAGTACATAGCCGGCCATTGGATGATACGGGAGTGGATATCGGGCTTCACGGGTTCGGCCGGCACGGCCATCGTGTCGCTCACGGACGCCGCATTGTGGACGGACTCGCGCTACTTCCTCCAGGGTGAGGAGCAGCTGGCCGGCACGCCCTTCCAGCTGATGCGCGAAGGGATGCCCGAGACCCCGAGTCAGAGCGAGTGGCTGCGCCGGGAGGCCGGGCGTAGCGGGGCGAAGCCGAAGGATTGCCACCTAGCCCTCATCGGCGAGCTGACCACCGTTGATGAGCTCCGGACACTGGAGGATGAGCTGCAGGGCGTGGCCGGTATCATGGTGCTCGACGACCCCTTCAGAACCCTCTGGGTGGATAGGCCCGCCCTGCCGTGTAGGCCGTTGTCCGTTCAGCCGCTGGAGTATGCCGGGGCAAATCCTGCCTCCAAGCTGGAGGCCCTCAGGAAGAGCGTGGGGGAGAGCATCGAGGCGGACCACTTCCTGGTGTCGGACCTGGCCCAGATAGCCTGGTTGCTCAATCTGCGGGGAGCGGATATTGACTACAACCCCGTGTTCATGGCCTATCTTCTCGTGAACCTTCGGGGCGGGGCGACCCTATGCGTTGACCCCTCGCAGCTGACCGATGGGGTGGTGGCCCATCTTTCCCCCTGCGGGGTGCAAACCGCGGCCTACGATGCGCTGCCCCTCCTCTTTGCCCAGGCCGACGGGGTGGTGGCCATGCCGAGCGAGATAACGGTAAACGTGGTGAACCTCGCGCATGCCAATGCCCTCTCCAGCACCTTCATCCCCTCGCCGGTCGAGACGATGAAGGCGCGCAAGAACGCGGCCGAGCTGGAGGGTTTCCGTGAGGCCATGCGGCGCGACGGGGTGGCGCTGGTCCGCTTCTTCAGCCGCCTCGAGGGCTATGTGGCCGAGGGGGGCTTTACGGAGGTGGACGTGGATAGGCGGCTGACGGCCGAGCGGGCGGCCCAGCCGGGCTTCGACATGCTCTCCTTCGCCACCATCGCGGGCTACGGGCCCCATGGCGCCATTGTGCACTACGAGGCCGAGCCGGAGACCGCCTCCGTTCTGGAGCCGAAGAGCCTCCTGCTGCTGGACAGTGGCGCGCAGTACGATTGCGGCACGACGGACATCACCCGCACCATCCCCCTTGGCCCACTGAGCCAGGAGGAGCGGGAGGCCTACACCCTGGTCCTGAAGGGTCTAATCGACGTGTCATGCACCGTCTTCCCCGAGGGGACCACCGGTCTGCAGCTCGACGTACCCGCCCGGCGGGCCATGTGGCAGAAGGGCTATGACTACGGGCACGGCACGGGCCACGGGGTGGGCTCGCACCTGAACGTGCATGAGGGCCCCGCCCAGCTGCGCAAAAATGTGCGGGCCAACACGCTCATCCCCTACGAGCCGGGCATGGTGACCTCCGTCGAGCCGGGCATATACATGGCCGGGAAGGCGGGCGTACGCATAGAGAACCTCGTGGCCGTGGTGCATGATAAGACGACGGATTTCGGCATCTTCTACCGCTTCGAGACCCTCACCCTCTGCCCGATAGATACCCGGGCGATTGTGCGGGAGTGGCTCACCCAGGAGGAGGTGGACTGGCTGAATGCCTACCACGCCACCGTGCGGGACACCCTGCTCCCCCTGCTGGATGGCGAGCCTGAGCGCCAGTGGCTTACGGAGGCGACAAGGCCCATCTAGGCCCTATCGAGAGAGGGGAATACCAATGCTGTTCCCCAAGCTTCGCCTCCCCGTCACGAGGGGTAAAGAGCCAGAAAAGGGGGCATCGCGCTGGCGCGATGCCCCCTTCTTTCCTATCTGCTTACTTCTACTCGCCCTCGCTGATGCAGCTTGTCGGGCAGACCGCGGCGCAAGAGCCGCAGTCGGTGCAGAGGCTCGCGTCAATCTTGAAGATATCGCCGGCGCTTATGGCCTCCACTGGGCACTCGGGCTGGCAGGTTCCACATGCCACGCACCCGTCGTTAATTACGTATGCCATTTTAATTTCCTCCGTTTAGGGTTAATACTCTACCATCTCTTAGGCACTGCAAAGGTAGGGCGATTGCTTGGGGGCGCAAGGTTTTTTGGTGGCCCGTCGGCTATTTGAAGGTATAATGGGTATGGAGTGGTTATAAACGATTGAATATAAGAATATTACATGCTATTTATAGGCTTATTCTGTCTAGGGAGCGTTTTGTTTGGAAGGGGTCTGGCATAAGGGATGTAATCGGGGGCTAGCTGGTTTTTTTCCGGAATATGCCACCATAAGATGGAAGCTACTTGATACCGACAAATTGGAAATATTGCTACTTTTGCAATAGGAAGTGAGGTGAAAAAAGCAAGCTTCAAATGTCTAATAAAATGTGCACGGACATGAAAAAACATTTTCTAGTGCTGGGCGCATTTGCTATGCTCCTGGCAGCGGCTTGCAGCAAGGATGAGCTGCCCCCCGGGAGGAAGGCCCCCCTGGTCGCGGTGCGGACTACGGGCCCAGTGGATGCCGACCTGCCCTTCGCATCTGATAGCGAGCTACTTGCTGTGGATGCCGAGGAGGGCGCGGTGCCCACGGCCCTATCGCGAAGGGCGGCCCTGGTGGAGATGGACGACTTCCGCGAGGTGCTCCTGAAGGAGGACAGCCGGGGTGACTTCCGCCTGGCGGAGCGGCCCGTCATCGTGCGGGGCGAGGACGGCCAGGCCATGTTCTACGAGTTCATCGTCTACAACGGCGATGGCAA
>PDWJ01001289.1_pt1 | contig 57423 bp, 25 predicted proteins | sample 1430881 | NCBI WGS metagenome assembly PDWJ01 (sample SAMN01162460, study PRJNA174530) | Oral metagenome, whole genome shotgun sequencing project. | biome: Marine environment; feature: Marine mammal; material: Swab sample of the gingival sulcus; isolation source: swab sample of gingival sulcus...
CAGATGGTCGCGGCACTGGGTGAGGACCTGGATCGCCACCCCGTCGGGGATATGGCCATCCTCGATCAGGAGACGGACAAAGTCGTAGTCGGGTTGGCTAGCAGCGGGGAAACCGACCTCGATTTCGGTGAATCCCATCTCGACCAGGGTCAAGAACATCTTGAGTTTGCGGTCGGGATCCATCGGGTCGATCAGGGCCTGGTTGCCGTCGCGCAGGTCGACCGAACACCAGGTAGGGGAGCGGTCGACCACCACATTCGGCCAGGTGCGATCGGTGAGCGACAGGGGTACGAAGGGCTCGTATTTGTCGAAGGGCATCCGATTGGTTGGGGTGGTGGTCACTGGGAGACTCCTGATGGTGGGCATGGCGGACGAGGAAGATGGCCGGAAAACACAAATCGCCCCCGGCCGGGGCGGCGGGGGCGGACGAACTCGGATATGGGCGCGTTCGTCCTAGGTAAGAAGCAGGAGGTCGGCGCGCGTCGTCACAAGTGATGAAGTTAGCCGAACATGACGCTGTGAACAACTACCACGTCCGCCCGATGATGGGGTGACTTGGCGGGAATCCCAGGCCATCGGCATCTGGCCGCTACCCTGGACCCATCATGAATACACCCAAGGGGCGGCCGTCGGGCCGCCAGCGAGGGGATCGACGCGGCCGTCGCCGCGGGTCCTCATCTTCTTCGTCCGCTCGACGTCGTTCGTCTCGTCCCCGTCGCAATGACGGTCCAGCTCGTAGCGGCAAACTGACCACCACCAACGCCCTTCCCCCGGTCGAAGCCCCCACCGGGTTTGCTGATCTCGGCGTGCCCGAACGCATCGATGTCGGGCTGGCGGCGTGTGGGTTTGCCAAGCCGTTCGCCATCCAGAACGAAGCCATCCCGGTGGTGATGGAGGGTCGCGATGTGTGTGGCCGAGCCAAGACCGGGTCAGGCAAAACCCTGGCATTCGGAGTCCCGATGCTGGCTCGTATCACCGACCGGGCCGAATCTCGCCAGCCCTTAGGGCTGGTCTTGGTGCCCACCCGTGAGCTTGCTGTCCAGGTTGCTGAGGTGTTGGAGCCGATCGCTGCTGCCGCCGAGATGAGGGTGCTCGCGGTGTATGGCGGAGCCAGCCGCCACACCCAGATCGATGCTCTCGATGCTGGCGTGGAGCTGGTGGTGGCGACCCCCTTGCGACTGATCGACTTGATCAAGTCGAATGAGGTTGACCTGGCCAGCACCCAGATCGTGTGCCTTGATGAGGCTGACCGGATGGCTGACGATGGGTTCACCCCCCAGGTGGAGTGGATCCTGCGCCATTGCACCGGACGGTCTCAGACCATGCTGTTTTCGGCCACCCTGGATGGTGATGTTGGCCATCTGATCCGGCACTATCTGACCGATCCAGTCGAGGTAGCGATCGCCGAGGCCAATGACACGGTCGGCACCATGCACCACCTCTTCTTGGCGGTCCACCATATGGACAAAGACAAGGTGGTGGGAGCGATCGGTCAGGGGATTCCCAAGCTGGTCGTGTTCTGCCAGACCAAGCGACTGTGTGATCGGGTGGCCCGCAACCTGAAAGATCTCGGAGCATCAGCCACTACGACCCGCCCAAGGATGTCAAGGACTATCTCCACCGTTCGGGTCGCACAGCACGCGCCGGTCGCGATGGCTGGGCGGTCACCCTGGTCGAATACAACCAGCACACCCAGATGAGGGTGCTCCAGCGAGGGATGAGACTGCCCTCAACCTCGCCGATCGAGGTCTTCTCCAACAACCCAAACCTGAGGGATCTGCCGGCGTTCCACGCCGATATCGCCACCGATGCCCCCGAATAGGAGGAGGGCTCAGGTCGCTTGGAGCCAGGCGGGACGAGAGCGTTCGTAGGCGTCGATCTCGTCAGCGTGACGCAGGGTCAAGGCGATGTCGTCGAGACCCTCGATAAAGCGATGCTGGGTTGGTCGGTCGAGGGGGAACGATGCCTCGAGATCGATCGCTGGCACCGCCACGGTGAGGTGCTCGATATCGACGGTGATCTCGGTGGTGGGATCACCCTCGATGGCATCCCAGATCTTTTCCACCAGATCTTCGTCCAGGATCACCGGGACCAGCCCGTTCTTGGTGCAGTTATTGCGGAAGATATCCGAGAACGAGGGGGCGATCACGGCATCGAATCCGCCTTGTTGGATGGCCCACACCGCATGCTCGCGCGACGAGCCAACCCCAAAGGCTGGGCCAGCGACCAGGACCGATGCCCCGTCGTAGCGGCGTTGGTTGAGTACAAATTCGGGGTCATCGCGCCAGGTTGAGAACAGGCCCTGTTCAAACCCGGTTCGTTCTACTCGCTTGAGCCATTCGGCGGGGATGATCTGGTCGGTGTCGACGTCGGAACGCCGCAAGGGCACGCCGGTTCCGGTGACGATGCGTACAGCTTTCATGATGCGATCTCCAGTGTCATCGATTGCTCACTCAGTCGAGGTCGGTGGGTGACGCGAACGTGCCGACTACCGCGGTGGCGGCAGCGATAGCGGGGGACACCAGATGGGTGCGGCCCCCTCGGCCCTGGCGACCCTCGAAGTTGCGGTTGCTGGTGGAGGCCGAGCGTTCGCCGACAGCGAGCTTGTCGGGATTCATCGCCAAACACATCGAGCAGCCCGGCTCGCGCCAGTCAGCCCCAGCAGCGGTGAAGATGTGGTGCAGTCCTTCGTCCTCGGCTTGGGCCTTCACCCGATGGGAGCCGGGGACGACCATCACCCGAGGCACGGTGACCCTGCGGCCCTTCATGACCGCGGCAGCGGCTCGGAGGTCCTCGATCCGGCTATTGGTGCACGAGCCGATAAAGACGGTGTCGACCGGGATCTCCTTGATCGGGGTGCCAGCATCGAGGCCGAGATAGGCGAGGGCTCGTTCGGCAGCCTCTCGCGCTGCTGGGTCAGTGAAGTCGTCGGGCGAGGGAATGGCTGCATCGATCGAGGTCACCTGGCCAGGATTGGTGCCCCAGGTGACCATGGGAGTGATCTCGGCAGCATCGATCACGACCTCGGTATCCCACACGGCTCCCTCATCGGTGTGGAGGCTGGCCCAATCGGCGACCGCGGCATCCCAAGCTTCCCCGGTGGGGGCGTGATCGCGGCCGGCGAGATAATTGAAGGTGGTCTCATCAGGGGCGATGATTCCCGCTCGGGCTCCGGCCTCGATCGACATATTGCACACCGTCATCCGGCCCTCCATCGAGAGGTCGCGAATCGCTTGGCCCCGGTATTCGATGACGTGGCCGATCCCGCCGCCAGTCCCGATCCGGCCAATGATGGCCAACACGATGTCTTTGGCGGTCACGCCCGCCTTGACCTGGCCGTCGACGGTGACCGACATCCACTTGGGTCGAGCTTGGGGGAGGGTTTGGGTGGCCAGGACGTGTTCTACCTCGCTGGTCCCGATCCCGAAGGCCAGGGCACCGAAGGCCCCGTGGGTGGCGGTATGGCTATCGCCGCACACCACGGTCATGCCGGGCAGGGTGCGGCCCTGTTCGGGAGCGATCACGTGGACGATGCCCTGGTTGGGGTCGCCCATCGGATAGCTGGTCACCCCAAACTCGGCAGCGTTGGCCCTCAAGGTGTTGACCTGGGTGGCTGAAATCGGGTCAGCGATCGGCTGGTCGATGTCGGCGGTGGGCACATTGTGATCTTCGGTGGCCACGGTCAGGTCGGGGCGTCGCACTGGACGATTGTTGAGGCGAAGGCCATCGAAGGCCTGGGGGCTGGTCACTTCATGGATCAGGTGGAGATCGATATAGAGCAGGTCAGGCTCGCCGGGAGCGGAGTGGACCAGGTGACGCTCCCAGAGTTTTTGGGGCAGGGTTTTGGGGCTGGAATTCTCAGGTGATGGCACTTGCTGTCTCACTTTATGAGATATAGTTCTTACTCTATGGACATCATAACCGGTGTGGGTGTTCTCGACAAAAGTGCCCTCGTCGTCGGAGCGATCGCGTCGGGTCCACGCTCACTCAGCGAACTGCAGGAAGCAACCGGGCTGCCTCGAGCAACCGCTCATCGCCTGGCGGTTGCCCTCGAAGCTCACGGGGTGTTACGGCGTTCATCCGATGGTCGATTCGATCTCGGAATGGTCCTGTCAGCTCTGGGACATATCGCTGATCGGCGGTTCTCCCTCGTCGAAGCGGCTCGACCGGTGGCCGAATCGCTGAGGGACTTCACCGGCGAGAGCATCCAGCTCTTCGTGCGCGACGATGACGGTCGACGCTGCATCATCTCGCTGCCCTCACCTCACGCCTTGAGATGGATCGTTCCCGAAGGGGCAGTCTTCCCTCTGGAGGTTGGATCGGCGGGTCGCGTCTTGGTTGGTGAGGTTGGCCAACTGGGCTGGGTTGCCAGTGTCGAAGAGCGCGAACCCGGTGTGGCTTCGGTCAGCGCTCCGGTGCGGGCCGCCGATGGCGCCATCATCGCGGCCCTCAGCGTGTCGGGGCCCGTCGAGCGGATGACCCGCCATCCCGGGGCCGAGTTTGGTGCCTCGGTCGTGGTGGCTGCTGACGAGATCGCTGAAACGGTGGCTTAGTCGAGCTTGGCCAGGTCGGCAACCAGTGCGGCGACGCGGTTGTCGTCAGCTTCCGGGGTGAACCCCAATCGAACGACCACAAGATCAGCCGACGGCACCACATAGAGATATTGGCCATCGTGACCGGCGGCCCAATAGGTGTCAGCGGGCAATGCCGGATCGACCAGGGACCCATCGGGGCGTTGATTGACCCACCATCCGGCGGCATAGCCATCCTCTTGGCCGTCTTCGGTAGGGATCACTGTGGTTGAGATCGACATCCAGTCATCGGGAAGAAGCTGGCGGCCATTCCATTCACCATTGTCGAGGACGAACTGGCCGATCGTCGCCCAGTCGCGTGGCGTTGCCCACATATATGAGCTACACACCGGGTTGCCAGCGCCGTCAGGTTCGAGAACGGCACTCGACAAACCGAGGGGCTCGAAGATGGTTCGATAGGGGAGACTGGCATCTCCACCGACCCGTTCGATCAAGATCGAGCACAAGAGATTGGTCGACCCGCTCGAATACTGCTGGTAGGAGCCAACCGCATAGGCCAACGGCTGATCGGTGACAAAGGCGGCCATATCGGACTTGAGATAGAGCATGGCTGTGATCGGGGTGCCGAGATCATAGGTTTCGTCCCAGGCCAGCCCACTTGTCATCCTCATCAGATGATCGATCGTGATCGTCGCCCGTTCGCCCCGTTTGTCGGGCCAGATGGGATCGTCAGTGCTGATCAGGCCTTCGTTGACCAAGCGCCCGGTGATGAGGTTGGCCACGCTCTTGGCCATCGACCACCCGAGCTGGGGTGTGTCGATACTGAACCCGTCGGCGTAGCGTTCGGCCACGATCTCGCCATCGGAGACCACCACGATGGCCCGGGTGCCCAGGGCATCGCGTTCCTCGGCGGAGAGATCGTCACCGAATGCCCGGCCGATGAGGCCGGCCAGTTCATCGGGTGGGGTCACCAACGCGAGATCAGCGAATGGATTGGTCGATCCATCGACCGGATAGGGCGGTGGCAGATCGGGGCGTTCGCGGGACACCGTGCAGCCATAGCCGGGAGTGAACCAGGCGGTCTGTCCAGCGAGAAGTCCTCGAATGGTTGCTCGGGTGCTGTCGGCATCGGACGAGGTGCGCAGATGACCGACCAAGGGATTAGGCGGGAGGTCGACCTCAGGGTGGTCACGTCCAGCGATCTGGGTGACCGCACAGGCATTGTGGGCGGCGTAACCGGTGCCGGTCAGCAAGAGGGGGCGTTCATACCAATAGACCCCAACGATGATGATCACCAGGGTGGCGACAATGGCAGCGGCGATCATGGCGGTCCGGCGAGTGATGTGCGTCACACCTGCGACCTTAGCGACCATGATCAGCCGCCGGGTATCGCTAGAGGGTGTCGACAGCGATCACCGTGATGGTGAGGGTGCCATTGGGGGCGTCATAGGACACGGTGTCACCAGCGCTGGCACCGATGAGGGCGGCGCCAAGCGGGCTGGCCGGACTGATCACGTCGGCGCCCTCGACACTCTCTTCAAGATGGCCAACCACATATCGTTCGGCCATGTCGGGGCTATCGCCCTCGTAGAGCACGGTGAACACCTGTTGGGTGTCAACGATCTCGGCGTGCTCAAGGATGTGTTCGAGCTGGCGGATACGGCCTTCCATGTGGCCCTGCTCGTCCTTGGCAGCGTGGTAGCCAGCGTTTTCGCGCAGGTCGCCCTCTTCGCGAGCTCGCTCGATTTTTTCGGCGACTTCGATCCGGCCGCGGGTGGTGAGATCGTGGAACTCGGCCCTCAGGCGCTCATAGGCCACTCGTGACATCGGTTGGGCTGACATAGCTCACGCAGTGTACGCGGTGATTCGGGGACTCAGGCAGGGGGATCAAAGTGACGCGAGTGGCGAGGTTTTCGAATAGATTCAGGCGCCTATGGCACATCGCATTGCAGTGATCGGCGGCGACGGCATCGGACCAGAAGTGACCGCGGAAGCGATCAAGGTCATCACCGCCGCTGGAGTAGAGATCGACACCACCGACTTTGACCTCGGAGGAGAGCGCTATCTGAAGGATGGTGAGGTTCTGAGCGACAGCACCCTCGATGAGCTCCGGCGCTATGACGCCATCTTGTTGGGAGCGGTGGGTTCACCGGGCGTCGCTCCCGGGGTGATCGAGCGTGGCCTCCTGCTCAAGATGCGATTCTCCCTTGATCTCTATGTCAACCAGCGGCCCTTCCGAGGTACCGCACCGGGAGGCACCGCGCCCCACGACTTTGTGGTGATCCGCGAAAACACCGAAGGTCCCTATGTGGGTGAAGGAGGCGCATTGCGTAAGGGCACTCCGTATGAGGTCGCCACCCAGGGCAGTGTCAACACCCGCCATGGGGTGGAACGCTGTATCCGGTATGCCTTTGACTTGGCTTCTCAGCGCGAGCGCAAGCACGTCACCCTGGTGCACAAGACCAATGTGTTGACCTATTCGGGTGATCTTTGGGAGCGAGCCTTCAATGAGGTGGCTGCCGAATACCCCACGGTGACCACCGACTACAACCATGTCGATGCGGCCTGCATCTATTTCGTGAGTGATCCCCACCGCTATGACGTGGTCGTCACCGACAACCTCTTCGGCGACATCCTCACCGACCTTGGAGGAGCGGTGTCGGGAGGCATCGGGCTGGCTTCATCGGCCAATCTCAATCCCGCTCGCACCGGGCCCTCCATGTTTGAGCCGGTTCACGGGTCGGCTCCCGATATCGCCGGTACCAATACCGCCAACCCGACGGCAGCGATCTTGTCGGCAGCCCTCATGCTGGACTTCTTGGGTGAGCCCGATGCCGCGGCTCGCATTCGTTCGGCATGCGCGACCCCCGCTGAGGGGTCGACCACAGCGATAGGTGACACGATCGCTGCCCGCGTGAGAGACTAGAACCATGCCGATTACGCCCACACCCAAAATCTGGATGAATGGTCGCCTTGTCGACTGGGATGCTGCCCAGGTTCATGTCTTGACCCACACTCTGCACTATGGAACTGGGGTATTCGAGGGGATTCGGGCCTATGCCACCGCTGATGGGCCAGCCATTTTCCGTTTGACCGAGCACATCGAACGTCTTCACAACTCAGCTCAGATTCTGGGCATGGAGATCCCCTATTCGGTCGATGAACTGGTGGAGGCCACCAAGCAGACCGTCGCGTCGACCGGGCTGGATTCGTGTTACATCCGCCCGCTTGCCTATTGCGGCTATGGCGAGATGGGGCTCAACACCTTGTCCTGTCGGCTTGATGTGGCGATCGCTGCCTGGCCGTGGGGGGCGTACTTGGGTGATGATGCGGTCACCAAGGGCGTTCGGTTGAAGACCTCGTCGTGGACCCGCCACGACCACAACATCATGCCGCCGGCGTCAAAGACGGTCGGCAATTATGTCAACTCGGCATTGGCCAAGATGGAGGCCCTACGGGCGGGGTATGACGAGGCCTTGATGTTGGCGCCGTCGGGACTGGTCGCCGAATGCACCGGCGAGAACGTGTTCGTGTCTCGCCACAACAAGCTGATCACCCCACCCCAATCAGCCGGGGCATTGGAGGGCATCACCCAGAACACGGTGATGCGGATTGCCGCCGATCTTGGGATCGAGGTCGTGGTCGACAATCTTGCTCGAGCCGATGTCTATATCGCCGATGAGATGTTCGTGGTTGGCACAGCGGCCGAGGTTTCGGCAGTCAATTCGATCGATGATCGGACCATTCCGTGCCCTGGTGACAAGACGCTGGCGATTGCCACGACCTATGCCAAGGCAGTCCGGGGCGAGATCGACGCCTACCGGCAGTGGTGCGAACCCGTTCGCTAGATCGAGAGTTGGCATCGCTGATGTCACACCCCTGAGAACCAGGCACGTTGCCTGGCTCTCGCAGCGGTATCCATCGTCGCGCTGTGTGCTCGTCAATGGCATCGAGGGCAGAGCATCTCAGGGCCGGACGAGCTGGCGATGCTGTGTGCTAATGTCGCACGAGTTCCACACGCCCCGGTGAGCGTTCGCGCCCGAGGGGCTCATGATCATCAAGCTCAGAGCCAGCATGCTTACGTTTTCCTCATCACGCGTCGGGTCGCGTCGCCTCCTGATCGCCGCGGCGTTCGCTGTCACCCTGGTCCTTGCCAGCTCCGGCCCAATCGTGGCCGACGGCGCTGAATCGGGAACGTCATCGGTGCCACCAACGCCAGAGACTGTTCCGACAACAACGCCCAGTCCATCGGCAACCACGCCCAGCCCATCGACAACGCCAACAAGGGTGTCCTCGTCGACGACACCAGCACCGGTTCAGGGATCGACCCCACCGTCGACGCCGCCGACCACCGTGCCGGTTCCGGTATCGGCTCCACTCATGATGACCCGAAGTGATCCATCATTCCAGGTTGCCAATCCTGCCCTGGCCTCATCGTGTGCCCTCGACGTGATGATGGTGGTTGACGAATCTGGCTCGATCCAGGGAAGCGAACGAGGAGAAGTGCAAGACGCGATGTGGGCGGTCTTGAACACCCTCAACAACACTGGCTCCACCCTGGCGATTACCTCATTTGCTGGTTCGGCAGATCTGGAAAACAGCTTTGTTGAGGTCAACGATTCAACGATTGCGGTCAGCGGAACACTCGGTAGCTATGTCGACAGTTACGACACCGCCGGAGAAACCGACTGGGATGAGGCCCTTCATCTCGCACATTCGGTCTCACCAGCTGATGGGACGACCGATCTGGTGGTCATGATCACCGATAGCCGTCCCCAGCTCCATGAATCCCATACCCACCTGATGTCGTGTGAGCCGCCGACGGGCTCAGCGTTCACCGATTCGCTCTGTCATGCGGTTGATGAAGCCGACCATATTCGTTCCCAAGGCACCCATGTGGTTGCACTGGCTATCGGGGGATCGGTCTTGGAAGGTTCGATCGAAGCAGCGTTTGGCCCGGTCCAGTATCCAACAGCGGGCCAGCCGTTCTCCCACTCTGACTATGCCATCAGCACGGATTTTGTTGATCTTGAGCCGGTGATCCGTCGAGGTCTGTTCGAACAATGCGGACCTCAGGTCATCGTCAAAGCCAATGTCGACATGGATGGGGACGGGATCTATGAAACCACCAACGGGTCTCAGGCCAGTGGGTTTGAGTATGAGATGGCGATGTCGGGTATTGCCCCCGCAGGTAATTCGGTGACCTGGATTCGCCCCACTGCTCCTGCCGACTCAACTCCGGTGAGTCGAGCTACCGATACCACTGGTGCAACCCAGTTTGAATGGAAGTTCGGGTCCGTGTCTGCGCCCCAAACCGGGTCACTGACCGCGACGGTCGATCCTCGCGCTCGGGCAGGCTATGCCTATCGAGGTGCTCACTGCACCCTCACCAGGGTTGACGGTTCCGGAGGCGCGTCGGGCACTGAGCTCACGATCAACCCGTCCGATCTGATCAGCCTTGATCTCGATCAATCGACCATGGTGACCTGCGATACCTACTATCAGGCCGACACCCTGATCGTGCTCGCCAAGCGATGGGAGAGCTCGGTCGCTGGCACCACTGCGGTATTGAACATCTCTCAGCCCGGATTGCCGCTCGCCAGGAATTATCTTGACCGGTTCACCACCGATGGCGTGGGAACCGGCTCCGACGGAAACGTGGCTTGGACAACAACCTGGGTGGAGACCGGAGACACGAGTACCAACAGCTTGGCAACGGGCAAGTTCCGTATTGAAGCTGGCGAATTGATGATGAGGGAATGGGATGACGATCCCGCCGAGACGGTGACCCGCGAGGTCGACCTGTCGTCATCGATCGGCGATGTGGCCATGACCTTTGATTGGCGAGCCGAAAACACCAGTTCGCCAGAGTCGGTCGCTGTCACCCTGAATGGGGCCCCGGTCGACATCATGACGTTTTCTTCGGGATCGTCGTCGGGCACCTTCACGTATACGATCCCTGCTGCGGATGCGCCTGGCATCACCCAGATCGGGTTCATGCGAGGGGACAGCGGACGATGGCAACGGGGAGAGTTCGTTGCGGTCGACAATGTCCAGCTCTCCTGGACCGTTCCACCAGCACCATCGGCAACCACCGATACCTCAACTGCTCCGAGTGCGCCGAGCCTCGACCTCACCGATCCCGATAGCGATCCGGACACGCCTGGCCTCGTCGATGACGACAACTCGGCCGAGTTGTCCGTCGTGACCGGATCGGTGGTCGAGCTCAGCGAGCTGGTAAGCCACCCTGGGCTGTATGACGCTGGCTTGACGTGCGATGCCGGGGCACTGACCTATACCCCTGGGGCAACAACCGCTCAGCTTGACACCACCGGCCTCTTTGGTCAGATCGTGACCTGCACCTTTACCAATACCGGACGGGCCAGCGACCTCACGATCATCAAAGAGTGGGAGGACGCGGTGCCCGGTGACCGTGCCAGCTTGAGCATCACCCACGCCGATGGCAACAGCACCCTCGATGCCGCGGCCCCGAACCAGACTTCCGCGGTCATCAAGGTGATGCCCACAGAGAACATCACGGTGACCGAGTCGTTCGATTCATCCAATGCTGGCAACTATCAGATCTCCGCGGTGTCGTGCGTGGACGGCACCGGGAGCGAAGTAGGTGTAGCCATCATCACCGGTGGGTCGTCATTTACTTACGCGATGCCAAACGCTCTCGAAGACATCACCTGCACGGTGATCAATCGTCGTGATTCAGGCGATGTACCGCCGACAACCGATGTGCCGCCGACAACCGATGTGCCGCCAACGACCGATGTGCCGCCAACGACGGAAGTGCCGACAGTGCGCTCCGTCGGTGGGGTCTGTCTTGGGGGCATCCCCCATCTCGGGTACTCCGTGACGGTGCCCGGTTCGGCCCCGACCACGATGACCATGACGATCACCGCTCCCGACGGATCTCAGCTCGTCTTTGCTGATCAGCCCCTGACTGGTCAGATCGCGTGGCCTGGTGCATCAACGGCTCCCGATTGGCCGGGTTGGATTCGCCAGTCTGACGGACGATGGCTCCGAGGCGATGATGGGTTTGAGTGGGCGCTCAATGGGGTGACAGTGACCTTCTCGATTGGCGATGGTGTGACCGCTACGGTTCCCTATGTGGCGGCGTCATCGGGCTGTGCTGCTCCTCCCGGCCGGGCCTTGCCGCGGACCGGTTCGACGATGTCGCCGTTCACTCACATCGGGATGCTCGCGATCGTTGCCGGTGGGTCATTGATGGTGATCTCTCGTCGCCGACGCCAAGAGGGGTGAAGCCACGGGTCTGCTGACACCGATCGTGCCGCTTCGGTGGTGAGAGAGCAAGACCGTTTCGTCAGGCGGACGGGGTGCCAGAGTCGACGTGGACAAACGAGACAAGCGCACATCATCCCATCTTGTGCCTCAACTTTAGGTTGAGGCTTGATCAGCGCGTTCGTTCTCCGTGCTGGTCAACCACGAAAAACATGGTGTAGCTCGGCGAATTGTGCGACACTGATTTACTGGCACGTTTGGGGCTTGACCTCCATGTCAAGAAGTATCGATGACGGGATCATGATGACAACTCGACATTCCACACTCCTCATCCCTCGCGTGGTGATCTCTGCCCTGGTGATCCTGGCTGCTGTGGCACCATCACCACTGGGCGAGAGTCCGGCATTGGCGGCACCTGGTGAACCGCCGACAAGCGATCCCAGCTCGTCAATACCGTCAACGACCGTCCCTGCTGAGAACCCCGAAACTACTGAGAACCCCGAAACTACTGAGAACCCCGAAACTACGTCTCCGACCACGTCCACCGTCGCCCCTTCGTCCTCGGCGCCAGCCACGGTTTCCCCGTCCTCAACCACTCCCGATTCGACACCAGTATCGAGTGATCCCACACCCTCAACCAGTCCTTCAACGTCAACGGTTCCCGTCACTTCAACCGTGCCGACCACCACCGAGCCACCACTCGATCCGAGCCTGCCTCCCGAGTGCAGCTATATGAGCCCTGAGGAGTTGCTGGAGAACGACATCGCGTGTGTCCCGCCCCAGCCCCAGACACGAGGGCCGGTCAACCCATCCCAGATCGCCAACCCACCGCTTGCGCCATCGTGTGGCATGAACGTCACCCTGGTGGTCGATCACTCGGGTTCGATGGGCGGCCAGGAAGAGGAGATGAAGGAAGCGCTGACTGCGCTATTGCGGGCGTATCGGAATACCGGATCAAATATGTCCATCGTGGAATTCGGCACGTCTGCATCGGTAGCTACCGGATTTGTTCCCGTGAACGATGAGACGATCGGTGCTTCAGGGGTCTTGGGCTCGTATGTCAACGGCTACAGCGTGGGCGGTTCAACCAACTGGGATGACGCGTTTCATGTTGCTCACGGGATCGGTCAAACCGATCTCATGATCGTCCTCACCGATGGTGAACCAACCGTTCGTTCATACCATAACCATGCGGGCTACTACGCCGAAAACAACTCCGCGAGTTGGGCACATAGTCAGGCGGCGATCAACGAGACTGAGTTTATTAAGGACAACGGCACCCATATCTTTGCTGTTGGTGTTGGTGGAGCGTCCTATGAGACGGAGATTCAACAGATTACTGGCGATGTCAGGTTCCCAGTAGACGGCCAGACCTTCGCCAATTCCGACTACATGATTGAGGGAAATATCTCCCAGCTTGCTAACGCTGTGCGGGCAGCGGCACACAATCAGTGTGCTCCCGAAGTCAATGTCACCAAGAAGATCGATGCTGATGGCGATGGCGTCTATGAGACGACCAGCGGTAGCGCGGTCAGTGGTATCGATTTCACGGCCACGATCTCGAACCCGACACAGACAGTGGATTGGGTACGCCCAGACGCACCGAACAACTCATCTCCAGAGACGCAGACCACCGACACCAGCGGTTCTACCCAGTTCCAGTGGAAGTTTGGGTCGGTCGCCAATCCGCTGACCGGATCGGCAACGGTGGCATTGGAAGAAGACGTCCCTCCTGGATATTCCTACCAAGGCGCGGATTGTGAGACCAGCACAGTAGATGCTTCCGGCAACAATACGGTGAACAACACGAGTTTCTCGCCCACAGATCCGCTGGAGTTTGATGTCAGCACCGGCACCATTGTCAATTGCGATGTCTACAACCGCGCTGAAACGATGGTGGTGTTGGAGAAGAAGTGGGTAGGTGGCACTCCAGGGCATACCGCCGATTTGGGCATCTCGACATCAAGTGCAGCAGCAACCCACAATTATCTCGATCAGTTCAATACACCGGGGAATGGGTACGGATCTGATGGCAGTGAGGCCTGGACTGATCCATGGATTGAGACGAATGACGGCTCAAACAGTCTGTCAAACGGGCGGATCCAAATCGTCTCGGGATATCTCCAGCTGCTGGATCTCGATAATCTTTCCACGCGGACAATTACCCGAGACGTGGATCTGACTTCATCGGTCGGTGATGTGACCATTACCTTTGACTGGAGATCATACGCAAATCAGTCAGCAGAATCGATCTATCTCATCTTGAACGGCGTGCCGGAAACCTTGATTCAGTTCCCACCAAATAGTGGTTCAGGCTCATTTGTCTACACCATCCCAGCAGCAATCGCTCCAAGTATCACCAATGTGGGCTTTCGGCCCGGACAGTCTGGAGCGTGGGCATGGTACGAATGGGTGAGGATCGACAATTTCCAGCTCTCGTGGACGACGCCGCCAACATCGGTGGCGACCTCGGATACCTCCACCGCCCCCGATGCGCCAACTGTCGATCTCACCGATCCCGATGTCGACCCCACCGATCCAAACATTCTTGATAGTGACAACTCTGCTGAATTGATGGTCACCGCTGGGTCCATTGTCAACCTGAGCGAAGTCGTTAGCCATCCGGGCCTCTACACCCCCGCCCTGACCTGCGATCAGGGTGGGGTCACCCATATTCCGGGCACGACGACCGGGCAGCTCGATACCACCGGGCTAGCTGGGGAAACGGTCACCTGCACCTTCACCAATACCCCATCGGGAGCGACCGTTCACCTCGACAAGCGGTGGATGGGCGGGGTGAGCGGTGATGCCGTCACCCTCGATCTCGATGGCAGCACCCAGGTGATGACATCCACCGGGGCTGCCGATGAAACCCAGGTCGGCCCGATCAGCGCCGTCGCCGCCGGCTCAACGATCACCATGTCGGAGACGCCCGCCGGTGGCAATACCGGGACCTATACCTCAACCTTGTCGTGTCCAGGGGCCACCAATACACCTCAACCGGTTGGTGGCCAGCCGGCAACCTGGACACTTGACGTTGTCGCTGCCGATCAGGGGAGCATGATCACCTGCACCCTGACCAATAGCCGATCCACCGGCCTGGTCACCGTGCATAAGACCTGGGTCAATGCGGCCTCAGGAGATAGCGCTGAGCTTCATGTTGATGTCACCGGTGAAACCCCAGCAACATCGACGGTGGCCGGTGATCCCAACCTGGACGACACCGCCAATCAGGCGACAGCAAATATCGGTGTTGGCGATGCGTTCACCATCTCGGAGATCTTGACCGAGACCACCGGGGCATATGACGCGACCTATCGGTGTCAGAGCCCTGACGGAACCAATGTGCAAGAAGGAATTGCCGTCCGAACCGGTAGTACCGCCACCAGTGGAACCCTCACCATGCCCGATACCAACGGGTTGGACTGCGCCATCACCAATACTCGTCGCTCAGTCAATTTCTTCGTAGAAAAGCAATGGGCCGATGCTGTTGTCGGCGATTCGACAGCGGTGACGACGACCGCGACCTTGCAGACCGAGGGGCCGAACCCGAGTATCGCTGATACCCCTGACGACAACGATGATGTCGCCTCGATGGTGCTCCTCGTCGGCGAAACCGGAGTAACGATCTCCGAAACCCTGGCCACCACCAATACTGCCGCCTATGTATCCACCTTGAGTTGCCCCGGGGTAGACAATGTGACCTGGGATTCCGTCACCAGGTCGGGAAGCTTTGACGTTCCCCAAGATCTCACCAGTGACGTGACCTGCACCTTGACCAACACTGCCCAGCGCGGCACCATCGTGGTCAACAAACTTGTCGAGGGCGCTGACGGAACGTTCGGCTTCACCGGAGACTGGCTGACACCAGCCGGCTTCGACCTCACCACCACATCCGGGTCCGGGACGGTGACCTTCACCGACGTGATCGTTCCCGCCGATCCGAACAGCCGGTACACCTTGGTCGAAGCTGACCCCACCGCGTCGTATGACGGGACGGTCCTGTCGTGCAGCTCAGACCAAGCCGGCAACACCACCACGACCGACCTGGCCATGCTGACGGCCAGTATCGAGCTCCGGGCCGGAGAAACGGTGACGTGCACCTATACCAATACCGAGCGTTCAGCGATCAGGATCGTCAAGGATGCCCAGCCCGATGATGACCAAGACTTTGGGTTCTCGATGTCTGGCGATGCCACGGCAACCTTCACCCTCGATGACGATCCCGGATCGGTCACGCCCCCCGACACCTGGACATCCCCCCTGCTTCCGGCGAACTCGCCCTCAGCATCGCACTCCTACACGATCACTGAGACCGCGGTCGCCGGATGGACGATCGATCCTGCGGCCTCAAGTTGCAGTAGTGGTGATGGCACGGTCAATCCTGATGGCACCATCACCGTCCAGCCCTCCCCAGGAACGGTGACCACCTGCACCGTGGTCAATACCGCTGCCGAGTCGGAAGCGATCCTGTCGAAAGCGGTTGCCAATGTCGATGCAACCTATGGGTGGGGTCCGTTTAGGGTGAGGATCCTCGACGCTGGCGGGAACACGGTTGGGAGCCCAGTCGATATCTCGGGAACGGGAGCGAGCACGGTGACCTCACCGACCACGATCGGTGGCTTGCAGCTCAATGAGACCTATACCGTTATCGAAGACAACCCTGGTGCCGGATGGGCCACCCCGCTCTATACGTGTAGCGATGGCACCTCAACACTGACCGATCTCGATGCGGCAACTCCTGGATTCCAGTTCGAGGTGACCGAGCCGGCGATGCAGATCGCATGCACGGCGACAAATACAGCCTCGGATGGTTCGATCGAGGTGTCGAAGTCGGTTCAAAATCACGCCGGTGATTGGTCGTTCGACTTCGCCCTGGCTGATACTGATCCAGCGACAGCCGATATCGAGTTCACCCTCGATCAGGGCACCACCAGCTATCAGAATGCCCAGCTTCTGCCGGGTGAAACCTATACCTTGACCGAGACGGTGCCGCCGGGATGGACTTCAGCGACGACCTGCACATTGACCCCGGCCGGTGGTGTAGGCGCTCCGTCGACTGGTCCGTGGACGATCCAACCCGGTGATGTGATCAGTTGTTCGGTGGTTAACACCCGCGATGAAATACCGGTTGAAGTTGCCAAGACCTGGGCTGACCCCGCCTCGACCGATGACGCGACCTTGACAGCAACGGGCGATGAGTCGCTGGGAACGATCAATTACACGGTGTATGACGGCAATGATGGTGTTTCGGGAACCACCTCGTTCTGGTCGGGGGAGACCATCAATCTGGTCGAAACCTTGCCGAGCGGGAATGCCGCCGACTACACCACCTCATTGGAGTGTCGGGCGGCAACCGCTACCGCTGTGGGCGATCCGGTGGGAACCCTCACCACGACCGCTGGCAACCTGACCGGCGCGCTGACGCTGCCAGCAACCCTGCCCGCCGGCTACGACCGGGTGCGGTGCACCTGGACCAATACTCGCGATACCCATGGGGTGTCGGTGGTGAAGCGGTGGACTGTCGCGTTGGCTGGCGAACAGGCCAATCTGTCGGTGAACGCTGGCGGTCAGAGTGACACGGCGACATCGACCGCTGATGGAACTGCTGACTTCACCGATAGTGCCAACACGGCGTCCTTGAGTGTTGGCGGTGGTGACACGGTGAACTTCTCCGAGACCCTGCCGGGGGCGAACGTGTCGTCGTATACGACATCGTGGGTGTGTTCATCGAGTGGCTGGACTGATGATGTCACCGGTACCGGCACCGCTGGGAGCTTTACCATGCCGGCAGCTGAGGATGTTGACTGCGTGATCACCAATACAGCGGTGACGGCGACCTTGCATGTTGACAAGGTATGGATCAACGCCGTTGCTGGAGATACTGCATCGGTCTCGTTCGGCCCCTCTCATTTCTTTGGGGCTGTCACCCTCGCTACCGCTGACGGTGACAATGTTCCGGCACCGGGCGAGCTGGATGACAATGTTGGGGTTCTTCAGGTCGTGTCGGGGGAGACCGGTATGTCGGTGTCTGAGTCCCTTGGTGTCGGGAATACCGCGGTCTATGACCAGGTGTTGTCGTGTGTTGGGGTGGACAATTTTGATGCTGTTGCGGGCACGTTTGATATTCCCCAGAACCCCACAGATGAGCCTCGGTGTACGTTCACCAATACGGCTCAGCGGGGCACGATTGTGATCAGTAAGACCGTTGATGGTGCTGGTGGAGATTTCACCTTTGATTCGGATTGGAGCGATTCCAGTGGTGCTGCGGTGGGCCAGTTTGTGCTCTCTCCGCCTACTGCCGGGAGTGACAGTCAGACGTGGACTGATGTCTTGGTTGGTCAGTATTCGGTGGCTGAGTTGACGAATGCGGCCTATGACCAGACGGTGACCTGTACCGAGTCGGGTCCGACTGCTGATGATGGTTCATCAGCATCGGGGGTGACTGGGTCGATTGATTTGGATGCTGGTGAGACGGTGACGTGTTCGTATACCAATACTGAGCGGGCCACGGTGATCGTGATCAAGGATGCTGATCCTGATGATGATCAAGCGTTTGAGTATTCGTTGACCGGTGGGACGGTCAATGAGTCGTTCAGCTTGGTTGATGATGGGTCGACGCCGGCGACCAATCGGTGGGAGACCACGGTGTCGCCCGATACTGAGTACACCTTGGTTGAGGATCTGGTCACGGGATGGGATCTCGACTCGGTCACGTGTGACACGGCGACCACGCCGGTGACGCAGGCTGGTGCTGAAGGGGTCAGCTTTACCCCTGATTCTGGTCAGACGATCACCTGCACCTTCGTGAATGATGCTGAGGAATCTCAGCTCACGGTGACCAAGACGGTGGCCGGTGTGGCGTCATCGTATGACTGGAGTGCCCAGATCTCGCTGGTGGGTCCGGGGTGGACCGCTTCTCAGTTGACCTGTACCTATCTGGGGCAGCCTCATGCCGATGAGGATGTCAACCGGGCTGGTCATCAGGTCACGGTCACTGAACCGAATTCAACCGTGCAGTGTGGGTTGACCAATACCGCCACGCCGGGTGAGGTGAGGTTCAATAAGTCGGTCCAGAACCATGATGATGATTGGTCCTTCGACTTCACCCTGTCGGATGATGACCCAGCGACACCGGACCAGAACTTCACCCTCGATCAGGCCAACCCGAGCTATCACAACGCCCAGTTGATCCCAGGATTGACCTATGCCTGGTCGGAGACCTCGACTCCCGGATGGGACACGATCTCTACCTGCACGGTGACCTCAGCGAACGGTCAGGTGTATGCCGATGGTGCTCCATGGACGATTGAGCCTGGTGATTCGATTGTCTGTTCGGTGATCAATATTCGCAAAACCGCCACGATGACCGTTGAGAAGGACTGGGCCAATCCGGCGCCTGGTGATAGTGCAAGTTTGAGTGCGGTGTCGGAGACCGGCACCCATACCTATGTCGATACCTCACCGGCGGGGGCAACCGATTCGGTGAGTTTCACGGTGCGAGCCAACGAGACGGTCTCCCTGAGTGAGGTCATGGCGGCGGCGAATGCGGGGTCGTATTCGGCGACAGCGTTGACCTGTGTTGGTGATACCGGCACCTTGACGTGGACGACCGGTGATCTCTCGGCCACGTATGACGTCAGTGACGATCCGCAAGACGTGACATGTACCTGGACCAATACTCGCGATACCCATGAGGTGTCGGTGGTGAAGCGGTGGGTTGGAGCTCCGGCTGGTGATGAGAGTGCGTTGTCGTTGAGTGTCGGTGCTCAGACCGACACGGCGACATCGACCGCTGATGGTGCTGCTGATTTCACCGATAGTGCCAAGGCTGGACTGATGATGTCACCGGTGCCGGTCTTGCTGGGAGTTTTGCTATGCCTCGCGATGATGGGGTGGAGTGTGTGATCACCAATACGGCGGTGACGACGACCTTGCATGTTGACAAGGTGTGGGAGCACCCGGTGGCTGGCGATACCGCCGAGATCACGGTGTCGGGTACGCAGGTTGTGGCGGTGCCGGGGACGGCGACTGCTGATGGCAACAATGTGGTGTCAGAGACCGATAGTGATGTCGTCACGGTGGCGGTGACCTCGGGGGAGACCGGTATGTCGGTGTCTGAATCCCTTGGTGTCGGGAATACCGCGGTCTATGACCAGGTGTTGTCGTGTGTTGGGGTGGACAATTTTGATGCTGTTGCGGGCACGTTTGATATCCCCCAGAACCCCACAGATGAGCCTCGGTGCACGCTTACCAATACGGCTCAGCGGGGCACGATTGTGATCAGTAAGACCGTTGATGGTGCTGGTGGAGACTTCACCTTTGATTCGGATTGGAACGATTCCAGTGGTGCTGCGGTGGGCCAGTTTGTGCTGTCGCCGGCCGATGGGGGCACGGTGAGTCAGACCTGGATTGAGGTGTTGGTCGGTCAGTATTCGGTGGCTGAGTTGACCAATGCGGCCTATGACCAGACGGTGACCTGTACCGAGTCGGGTGCGGGTGCTGATGATGGTTCATCGGCATCGGGGGTGACCGGGTCGATCGATTTGGATGCTGGTGAGACGGTGACGTGTTCGTATACCAATACTGAGCGGGCCACAGTGATCGTGATCAAGGATGCTGATCCTGACATCGACTACACCGTGTTGGAGACCTTGGAGTCCAACTGGGATCTCGATTCGGTGACGTGCACGACCGGTGTGGCGACCACACCGGTGACGCAGGCTGGTGCTGAGGGGGTCAGCTTTACCCCTGATGCTGGTCAGACGATCACCTGTACCTTCGTGAATGATGCTGACGAGTCTCAGCTCACGGTCACCAAGACGGTTGAAGGTGTGGACGCTGCCTATGGCTGGGACGTTGAGATTTCCTTGATCCCTGATCCGGCAGGAGCCTCTCCGGTGACCCTGTCGGGGACCGGCAATAGTGCTGAGACGGTGACCTTTGACGACCTGGTGTTGAATCAGCAGTACACGGTGGCTGAGGTTGATCCTGGTCCGGGGTGGACCGCATCGGCGATGACCTGCACCTATCTGGGGCAGCCTCATGCCGATGAAGATGCCAACCGGGCTGGTCATCAGGTCACGATCACTGAACCGAATTCAACGGTGCAGTGTGGGTTGACCAATACAGCTGATCCGGGATCGATCGAGGTGTCGAAGTCGGTTGAGAACCATGATGATGATTGGTCGTTTGATTTCGCCCTGGCTGATAGTGATCCAGCGACAGCTGATATTGAGTTCACGCTCGATCAGGGCACGACGAGCTATCAGAACACCCAGTTGGTGCCTGGTGAGACTTACACCTTGACTGAGACAGTTCCTGATGGGTGGTCGTCGGTGATGACCTGCACGGTGATGTCGGCTAGTGGAGCGACGACGACCTCGGCAGGTCCGTGGGCGATTGAGCCCGGCGACTCGATTGAGTGTGATGTGGTCAATACTCGCAAGACGGCCACGATGACCGTTGCCAAGGACTGGGTCAATGCTGCCGATGGTGATGCTGCAAGTTTGAGTGCGGTGTCGGAGACCGGCACCCATACCTATGTCGATACCTCACCGGCGGGGGCGACAGATTCGATGAGTTTCACGGTGCGAGCCAGCGAGACGGTGTCGTTGAGTGAGGTCATGGCGGCGGCGAATACGGGGTCGTATTCGGTAACCTCGCTGACCTGTGTCGGCGATACCGGGACCCTGACGTGGACTGCTGGTGATCTGTCAGCGACCTATGAGGTGAGCGATGATCCATCCGATCTGACCTGTACCTGGACCAACTCCAGGACCAGTGCGATGCTCTATGTCGGCAAGGACTGGGGCGACCACGTCAATACCGGCGATACCGCAACGCTCGGCATCGACGGTGAGACCGGCCAAACCGCGGTGTCGGTGACCGCAACCGCTCCCACCGATATCGCTGCCGATGGTGCTGATGCGGGATCGATGACGGTGTTCTCCGGTGAGACCGTGACCATCTCGGAGACGGTCGATCCGGAATATGTGTCCGATCTGACCTGTGTCGACGAGTCGGGTCTCACCGTGCTGGCATTGAGCGATGCCACCTCGGGCCTGCACCAAGTTCCCAGTGTCGCTGATCCGAAGGATGTGTATTGCACCTTCACCAACCGGTTGCGGTCGGCTGATCTCTCCGTCACCAAGACCTGGGTGAACGGTGCTGCTGGTGATGCCACCGAGTTGAGTGTTGTATCGGCCCAGGCCGGTACTGACACGGCAACATCAACGGTGGGGGAGACACCACCCACGTCGGTGTCCCAGTCGATCTATGCCAATACTGAGGTGGCCATCAGCGAAACGATGGCTGGAGCCAACACCGGCTCGTACGCGTCCCACATCACCTGCGTGGGCGATGTGGATGGTGATGGCGTTGATGAAACCGTGGTCGACGAGAACGGCACCTCGGCCAGCTACACCCCCGGTGACACCCCGGTCGATGTGGCCTGCACGATCACCAATACCCGCAGGCGAGCCATGATGACGCTGCGCAAGGAGTGGGTCGACGCAGCATCTGGTGATAGCGCCACGATCGGGGCGACCTCCGAAGTTGGGTCATCTGCCTATATCGATTCTTCTCCAGCAGGTGGAAGTGATTCGATCAGCTTCCCAGTGTTCTCCGGTGAGATGGTGTCGTTGTCTGAGGTCATGGCGGCGGGGAATGCGGCGTCGTATTCGGCGACAGCGTTGACGTGTGTTGGTGATACGGGCACCTTGACGTGGACGACCGGTGATCTTTCAGCCACGTATGAGGTCAGTGATGATCCTGCGGACGTGACATGTACCTGGACGAATACTCGCGATACCCATGAGGTGTCGGTGGTGAAGCGGTGGGTTGGAGCACTGGCTGGTGATGAGAGTGCGTTGTCGTTGAGTGTCGGTGCTCAGACCGACACGGCGACATCGACCGCTGATGGTGCTGCTGATTTCACCGATAGTGCCAATCGCGATGATGGGGTGGAGTGTGTGATCACGAATACGGCGGTGACGACGACCTTGCATGTTGACAAGGTGTGGGAGCACCCGGTGGCTGGCGACACGGCCGAGATCACCGTGTCGGGTACCGGCGTGACGCCCTCGCCATCAGGTATCGCGACCGCTGATGGCAACAATGTGGTGTCGGAGACCGATAGTGATGTCGTCACGGTGACCGTCACTTCCGGCGAAGCCGGTATCGCGATCAGTGAAACGGTGAGTTCAGCTACCGCGGTCTATGACCAGGTGTTGACGTGTATTGGAGTGGAGAACTTCGACGCTGCTGCGGGCACGTTTGATGTCCCCAAGAACCCCACAGATGAACCGCGGTGCACGTTCACCAATACGGCTCAGCGGGGCACGATTGTGATCAACAAGACCGTTGATGGTGCTGGTGGAGACTTCACCTTCACCGCTAGCTGGAATGATGCTCTCGGGAGCCCAGTCGGTGATGTGGTGCTCTCGCCGTCAGACGGGGGCACGGTCACTCAGACTTGGACCGATGTCTTGGTGGGTGCCTACACCGTGGTTGAAGCCGTTGATCCGGCCTATGACCAGACGGTGACCTGTACCGAGTCGGGTCCGGCCGCTGATGATGGTTCATCGGCATCGGGGGTGACTGGGTTGATCGATTTGGATGCTGGTGAGACGGTGACGTGTTCGTATACCAATACTGAGCGGGCCACGGTGATCGTGGTCAAGGATGCTGATCCTGATGATGATCAAGCGTTTGAGTATGCGTTCAGTGGTGGGACGGTGAATGAGACCTTCAGCTTGGTTGACGATGGTTCAACACCAGCAACGAATGTGTGGTCAACCACGGTGTCGCCGCATGTGGACTACACCGTGTTGGAGACCTTGGAGTCCAACTGGGATCTCGACTCGGTGACGTGTGACACGGCGACCACGCCGGTGACGCAGGCTGGTGCTGAAGGGGTCAGCTTTACCCCTGATTCTGGTCAGACGATCACCTGTACCTTCGTGAATGATGCTGAGGAATCTCAGCTCACGGTGACCAAGACGGTGGCCGGTGTGGCGTCATCGTATGACTGGAGTGCCCAGATCTCGCTGGTGCAGCAGTACACGGTGGCTGAGGTTGATCCTGGTCCGGGGTGGACCGCATCGGCGCTGAACTGTACCTACCTGGGCCAGCCTCATGCCGATGAGGACACCACTCAGCCGGGCCACCAGGTCACGATTACCGCGCCCGGCTCGACGGTGCGGTGTGGGTTGACCAATACCGCTGATCCGGGATCGATCGAGGTGTCGAAGTCGGTTGAGAACCATGATGATGATTGGTCATTTGATTTCGCCCTGGCTGATAGTGATCCAGCGACAGCTGATACTGAGTTCACCCTCGACCAGGACACGACGAGCTATCAGAACACCCAGTTGGTGCCTGGTGAGACCTACACCTTGACTGAGACAGTTCCTGATGGGTGGTCGTCGGTGATGACCTGCACGGTGACCTCAGCTGGAGGCACCACTGTCACCTCGGCAGGTCCGTGGGCGATTGAGCCCGGCGACTCGATTGAGTGTGATGTGGTCAATACTCGCAAGACGGCCACGATGACTGTTGCCAAGAACTGGGTCAATGCCGCCGATGGCGATGCTGCAAGTTTGACAGCAATCTCCGAAACTGGCACCCATACCTATGTTGATACCTCACCGGCGGGGGCGACAGATTCGATGAGCTTCATCGTGCGGTCCGGCGAGACGGTGTCGTTGAGTGAGGTCATGGCGGCGGCGAATACGGGGTCGTATTCGGCAACAGCGTTGACCTGTGTTGGCGATACCGGGACCCTGACGTGGACTGCTGGTGACCTGTCAGCGACCTATGAGGTGAGCGATGATCCATCCGATCTGACCTGCACCTGGACCAATACTCGCGACAGCGCCATGATCCATATCGGTAAGACATGGGGCGCCCACGTGACCAGTGGAGATACCGCAACACTGGCGCTGGACGGTGAGACCGGCCAAACCGCGGTGTCGGTGACCGCAACCGCTCCCACCGATATCGCTGCCGATGGTGTTGATGCGGGATCGATGACGCTGTTCTCCGGTGAGACCGTGACCATCTCAGAGGCGGTCGGTGCTGGGTATGTGGCTGATCTGACCTGTGTCGACGAGTCGGGCGACACCGTCGTGAGCCAGTCGGGAACCACCTCGGAGACCTGGACTGCTCCAATGGGGAGCGATTTGGAAGAGGTGTATTGCACCTTCACCAACCGGTTGCGGTCGGCTGAGCTCACCGTCACCAAGACCTGGGTGGGCGGTCTGGCCGGTGACACCACCGACCTCAGCGTGACCACCTGGCCGTCGGAGACCACCAGTGCCACGTCGGCAGTGGGGGAGACGCCGCCCACGTCGGTGTCGGCGTCGATCTATGCCAACACTGAGGCAGCTATCGGTGAAACCCTGGCCACAGCCAACGCGGCATCGTATACGTCACATATCACGTGTGTCGGTGACGCCGATGGCGACGGTGTCGATGAGACCATCGTCGACCTTGATGGCACGTCAACCACCTATACCCAGGGTGATGAGCCCTTCGATATGACGTGCACGATCACGAATACGGCGGTGACGACGACCTTGCATGTTGACAAGGTGTGGGAGCACCCGGTTGCTGGCGACACGGCCGAGATCACCGTGTCGGGCACACAGGTTGCGGCAGTGCCGGGGACAGCGACCGCTGATGGCAACAATGTGGTATCCGAGACCGATAGTGATGTCGTCACGGTGACCGTCACCTCCGGCGAAGCCGGTATCGCGATCAGTGAAACGGTGAATTCAGCTACCGCGGCCTATGACCAGGTGTTGACGTGTACTGGAGTGGAGAACTTCGACGCTGTTGCCGGCACGTTTGACATTCCCAAGAACCCCACAGACGAACCACGCTGCGCCTTCACCAACAGTGCTCAGCGGGGCACCATCGTGATCAACAAGACCGTCGATGGCGCTGGTGGAGATTTCACCTTCGATTCGGATTGGAACGATTCCAGTGGTGCTGCGGTGGGCCAGTTTGTGCTCTCTCCGCCCACCGCCGGGAGTGACAGCCAGACGTGGACTGAGGTGCTCGTTGGTTCCTATTCGGTGAGCGAGTTGACCAATGCCGCCTATGACCAGACGGTGATCTGCACCGAGTCGGGTCCGACCGCTGATGATGGTTCATCGGCATCGGCGGTGACCGGGTCGATCGATTTGGATGCTGGTGAGACGGTGACGTGTTCGTATACCAATACTGAGCGGGCCACAGTGATCGTGATCAAGGATGCTGATCCGATGGGATCTCGATTCGGTGACCTGCACAACCGGTGTGGCGACCACATCGGTGCAGCAGGCTGGTGCCGAGGGGGTCAGCTTTACCCCTGATGCTGGTCAAACGATCACCTGCACCTTCGTGAATGATGCTGACGAGTCTCAGCTGATGGTCACGAAGCATGTGGCCAACGTGGCTGCCGACTATGCGTGGAGCGCCCAGATCACGGTGACGCCTGATCCATCGGGAGCATCCCCAGTCACGGTCTCGGGTACCGGGCCGGCCGATGACACAGCCACCTTCACCGATTTGGTGCTCAACCAGCAATACACCATCAACGAGATCGATCCGGGTGACGGCTGGTCGGCGTCCGAGCTGGAGTGCACCTATCTCGGCAGTGTCCACGCCGACGAAGATCCGAACGTTGACGGTTATCAGATCACCATCACCGAACCTGGTTCAGCTATCACTTGCGAGTTGACCAATACAGCGAACTCCGGCCAGATCGAGCTCACCAAGTCGGTGGCCGGGCTGAGCCCAGCAGCAGACTGGTCATTTGACTTTGAGCTGGCAACCGGTGATCCGGTGATGTCAACCGACTCGGTGACCGTCAGCAAGGCCCAACCAGCGACGGTGTTGACTGACCTCTTGCCCGGTGAGACCTATCACCTCAACGAGGTGGTACCGGCTGGGTGGAGCTCTGATATCGCTTGCACGGTGACCTCGGCCGACGGGACGACGACGATGTCGTCGGGCCCATGGACGATCCAACCGGGTGACTCGATCACGTGCGAGGCAGTCAATACCGCCGATCCCGGTGAGCTCACGATCTCCAAGTCGGTGGTCGATGTGGCTGATGATCTTGATTGGTCGTTTGAGTTTGAGTTGGCCGCTGGTGATCCGGTGATGTCAACCGACTCGGTGACCCTTGATAAGGCTCAGCCGGCCCAGACGGTGACAGATTTGCTGCCTGGCGAGACCTACACCTTGGCTGAAGTGGTGCCGGCTGGGTGGAGCTCTGATATCGCTTGCACGGTGACCTCGGCCGACGGGACGACGACGATGTCGTCGGGCCCATGGACGATCCAACCGGGTGACTCAATCGACTGTGATGTCATCAACACGGCGAAGTCGGGTGAACTCATGGTCGCGAAGCAGATCGATGCTCGATCTGATCAGTCGTGGGAATTCAGTTTCACCATCGATCCGGTACCGGCTGGTGCTGACGCCACCCAGACGATCACTGGGGTTGGTCCATCGACGGAAACGATTCAGTGGACGGGGCTAACCCCGGGCGTGAGTTATCGGGTGACCGAGGCCGACCCCGGTCCTCGGTGGGTCTCCACGGATCAGGGCTGCATGGTCATACCGGCTCGCGGTGGTGCGTCCAGCTTGATCGCTCATGCGGGTGATGGCGTGAATGTCGCTCCCGGCGACCACATCGCTTGTGGGTTTGCCAATACCGCTCGCGGTGATCTGTCGATCGACAAGTCGATCGGTGAGATCATCAGGCTTGGGGGCAGCAGGATCAAGGTGTCATACACGATCGTGGTCACCAGCGATTCAGCCTTCGTTGAGCCCTACCACATTGATGATGTGCTCCGATTCGGCCAGGGGATCACGGTGTTGTCGACATCGGTGACGTCGGGCGATGCTGGGATCAATCCCGCCTGGAACGGGATGACGAGCACCGAGCTCACCAATGGTCAGCAGAACCTTGCGCCTAGTGGCCGCCATACCTACACGGTGTCGGTTGAGGCGTCGGTGAGTGCAACGTCACGTGACGAGAGTCGTGATTGTGTGCTGGCTGTCGGCGAAACTGGGACTGGTCTGGCGAACAGTGCCCAGCTCACCTATGACAACGGTGTTGACGAGGATGATGCCTGCGGCGCGGCACCGTCATCGGCGCGGCGGCTCCCGAGGACGGGGTCCGAGGCGGCTCCGCTGATGGGTATCGGATTTGCCGCCATCATCGCTGGCGGATTCTTACTCTTGATTTCCCGCCGTCGCCGTCGCGAAAGCGACTGCTGAGTGTGGGGGATGGGGGCAAGGCCCTCCCCCCACATCGGTATTGTTATGCAGCCATGTGCTGGAATATGAGTGCACTTCAATGGATGTATTGGGTGTAACTGGTGGCTGCTCATCGTGTGGTGTGGGGCACATTCCAAGCTCGCGAGGTCAACCGTCATACGTGGTGAACTTTATGTTTTGTTAACTGCGTGGTAGGTCCCACCATCAGTCGTGAGCTGGATTGCGCTCCGGATCGGTGATCAATCCGCCAGCGTGTCACTGTCCTGGATCAGACGTTTGGGGGCTGGAGATCGTTGAGGGCGAGTTGTGCCGATCGGGCGAGCATTTGGACAAATATGGTGATCTACCAGGGTTGTTGTGGTGATTGTGCGAGAAGATGCACCCCAACACACCCAATGTGTTCATCACGACATTTTCTTGCGTCCAAAAATTCCATTCTTAGTGCTTGATCATGTGAAGTCAAATTACATTTTGTCTAGTTGGCTTGACGATGGGATGGAACATCAACCGCAGGCGCTCATGCGGAACACCAAGCCAAGGAATCGACCAGTAGGTAGCGATCGATCCCCGCTCGAAAAAATTGCGTAAGCGTCCATTTGAAATTGAATTGATCTGAACAGACGTGTAAGGGTAGCTAGATAGATACATAAACGGCCGACTACACCGTCGGTCACGCAAACAAACGGGGCCACCATGACTGCTCATTCGTCCGTTGCCGCGATTACTCGGTTTTCGTCTCGAGTTCTTTTCTCTGCGTTGGTGATTACCGCAAGCGTTGTCCCAGCGCCATTTGGGGGTGGCCTTGTTGGGGCTGACCCCGGTGATCCGCTCCCTGATCAAGGCAATGAAGCTGACCCTCCTCCGACCTCGCTTGTGGATGAGGCGGTCAGCACGACAGTTTTGGAAACAACGCCGACATCAACTCTTCCTGAGGAAGCTGTTATTTCGTCGACAACAGCGCCGGTGTCGACAGTTCCCGAACCGGTTGACACAACGATTCCAGTGACAGTACCGGACTCAACACTTCCCCCAACGTCGGTTGCGCTGCCAAGTGCTCCGGCGACGACACTTCCGCCGACAACGGTTCCGCCCACAACCCTTCCTCCTCTCGACCCTCGTCTTCCACGTGAGTGCGGATCGATGACTCCAGCGGAATTGGAACTCAACGACATCTCGTGTGAGCTGCCAGCGCTGGGCCTTCGTCAGGCCTCGAGGATGCCCGCCATATCGAACCCCGAACTCGAACCATCGTGTGCGATCGATGTCGTCTTGATCGTTGATGAATCAGGATCGATGGAAGGAAAAGAAACCGAGGTGCGCAACGCCCTCAATGCCATCCTTGATGGATTCAACAACACCGGCACGACCATGGCCATCGTTGGATTCTCTTCAAGTGCACATGTCGAGGTGGGGTACACCACCGTTGACGATGTGTCGACAGGATCCGGCGGAGTGCTAGCCAATTATGTTTCGGGCTATGGGACCGGCGGATGGACAAACTGGGACGACGCGCTCCACAAAGCGCACGGCTTGAGCCCTGCTGATGGCACCACTGAACTCACGCTGATTATCACCGATGGGAACCCCAACCGCTACGAGGATCACACCCATTCGGGCTATTCCGGGTACCCCAGCGGCACCGCGATCGGTGAAGCAGTCAATGAAGCAAATTTCATTAAGGATCAGGGAACCCACATGTTTGCTGTCGGGGTCGGCAACCAGATTAGCGAAACCAATATTCGCAAGATCACCGGCAATGCTAGGTTCCCTGGCTCATCTACCTTTGGTGCCTCCGACTACATGATCGAGACCGACTTCTCTCAGCTTGAATCATCGTTGCGCGCTGCCGTCTATGCCCAGTGTGCCCCACAGGTCATCATCAACAAGCGGCTTGATCTCGATGGTGATGGAACCTATGAGACCGATACCGGCAGTGAAGTCAGCGGATTTGAGTTCACCGGAACGACATCCAACGCGACAGCAACCGTTGACTGGACGCGTCCTGACGTTCCGAATGACACCTCACCGGTGAGCGGAACCACCGACAACTCGGGTTCGGTGCAGTTTGAGTGGAGGTTCGGATCCGAAGCCAATCCTCAGCCTGGATCGCTCACGATGAGCGTGGTCGAGGGGCCGCGCGCCGGTTACACCTATCACGGGGCAGAATGCACCACCAAGAAGTTGTTGAGCGATGGCAGTATCGAGCTCACGACCGACCAGTTCAGCTCGTCAGAAGCGATGTCGTTTGCGGTGAGCCAGAGTTCGATCGTGACCTGCGAGGCCTACAACCGGGCCCAGACGGTGGTGGTGTTGGAAAAGGAGTGGGTTGATTCAGTCACTGGTGACAGTGCGTTGTTGACGATTGCCGAGTCGACCACGTCGTCGTCGGATACCTCGATCGCTCCGGACGCGCCAAGCGTGGATCTGACCGATCCTGATGTTGATCCGACCGATCCGACCATGTTGGATCCTGACAACTCGGCTGAACTGGTCGTGGCAACCGGGGCATCGGTCACCCTCAGTGAAGCCTTGAGCGCCACCAGTCTGTACGACCGTGTGCTGACATGTGACCAAGGTTCACTCGACTATGTCGCTGGGGAGACAACCGGGATACTCGATACCACCGGTCTCGCTGGCGAGACGGTCACCTGTACGTTCACCAATAGCGGTCGATCGGCCCAAATCGATCTCAAGAAGCACTGGGTCAACGGGGTAAATGGTGACACCTTCACCCTCAACCTTGACGGGAACACCCAGGGTGTGACGTCAACCGGCGCTGCTGATGAAACCCAGAACGGACCGTCAGCGAGCGCGTTGCCTGGCGACACGATCGTGATTTCCGAAACCGCGAGCGGGACCAATGCGGTGGACTACACCTCTACGTTGGCCTGTGATGGCGCTACCAATACTCCTCAGCCGGTAGTAGGTCAGGCTGGCAAGTGGATGTTGGAGATCGCTACCACCGATGCTGGTCAACACATCGAATGTACGCTCACCAATACTCGAGAGCCGATTCAGGTCACCTTGCGGAAGGCCTGGGTGAACGGCATCGAGAATGACACCGCCGCGCTCACCATCACCGGAGCAGCATCGACTCCTCCCGGAGGGTCGACATCGACGGTTCCCGTGGGGCAGCCGAATTATGTGGACACCACCAATGTGGTCACCGCTGAGGTGGCAGCTGGCGGACAACTGGTGTTGAAAGAAGTGCTTGGCTCATCCAACACCGGCCGCTATGAGGTGGACTCGTTCACCTGTATCGATGAACAGGGCAATCCGATTCCCGACGATCAGTACGCTCATGCTGCTGGAGCACGTGTTGCCAAGGTGCGGCCCACCGGGCCCGCCTCCAACATCACCTGCACCTTCACCAACACCTCTCAGCGGGGCAAGATCGTGGTGAACAAGCTTGTCGAAGGTGCTGATGGAACGTTTAGCTTCACTGGTGCCTGGCAGTCGCCGGCAAACTTCGACATCACCACCACCGGTGGGGCTGGTTCGGCCACCTTCGATGGCGTGGTCGTGCCGGCTGATCCGGATAGCCGCTACACCCTGGTTGAGGCTGATCCAACGCCTGGATATGACGGCACGGTATTGACATGCAGCTCGGACCAGCCCTATAACCAGACCACCACCGACCTGGCCACACTGACGGCGAGTATTCAGGTGCGTGACGGTGAGACGGTGACGTGTACCTATACCAACACCGAGCGAGCGGTGATCAAGATCATCAAGGACGCTCGACCCGACGATGCTCAAGACTTCAGCTTCACCATGAGCGGTGATGCAGCTGCAAGTTTCACCCTGGATGATGATCCAGCATCGGCCACGCCAAACGAATGGACCTCGCCACGGTTGGCGGCCAATCGCGCCGGTTCGCCCCATACCTACACGATTACTGAAACAGCGGTGGCTGGCTGGACGATCGATACCGCAGCTTCGCGTTGCGATAGCAGTGATGGCACGGTCAACGCGAACGGCACGATCACGGTGACGCCGTCACCGGGAACGATGACGACCTGCACCGTGGTCAACAAGGCCGCCGAATCTGGAGTCAGTGTCGCCAAGTCGGTCACCGGCGTCGCCGCAGACTACGCCTGGGGTCCGTTCACGGTGAAGATCGTCGACTCCAACGGTGTCACGGTGGGTAGTCCGGTCGATCTTTCGGGGACCGGCCCGACCACGGTGACGTCGCCAACGACGATCACCGGGTTGCAGCTCAACCAGATCTATACCTTCATCGAGGACCCGCCAACGAATGGCTGGACCAATAGTGGTCTGGCGTGCTCGACAGCGACCTCGGTGCTGACCGATCTCGATCCTGCAGCTCCAGGCTTCCAGTTCGAGGTCACTGACCCCGACATGAGTTTTGTCTGCACGGCAGCCAATGAGTCGTCAGATGGGTCGATCAAGGTCACCAAGACAGTGAGAAACCACACCGGTGATTGGTCATTCGACTTCACCCTGGCCGATGATGATCCAGCGACGGCCGATCAGGTGTTCACGCTTGATCAGGACAACACCGGCTACGAGTTTTCTCAGCTGGAGACCGGCGCTGAATACACCTTGACCGAGACCGTTCCTGACGGATGGACCTCGGCCATGTGGTGCACGGTCACATCGGCTGATGGGTCGTCGGCATCGTCGACCGGTCCGTGGACCATCCAACCAGGCGATCGGATCAGGTGCTGTGTCCGAAACACGCGGAATCTGATCCCCGTTGCGGTGGCGAAGCATTGGAACGATCCGGCCTCGACTGACGATGCCACCCTGACCGCATCAGGCGCTGAGTCGGCTGCAAATATCGACTTCAGCGTGTATGACGGTCACGATGGGACATCGGGAACCACCATGTTCTGGTCTGGCGAGACGGTCAGCTTGGCTGAAACCTTCCCCGCTGGGAATGTGGCGGCCTACGGCACATCATTGGAGTGCCGGGCAGCAACGAGTACCAGTGTGGGCGACCCTGTCGGCGTGCTGTCGTTCACCGCTGGTGCGTTGACCGGCGAACTCGCCCTTCCAGCGACTCTGCCTGATGGCTACGACCATGTGCTGTGTACGTGGACCAATACACGGGACCTCAATACGGTCTCGCTGACCAAGCGCTGGATCGATGCGCCACAAGGTGACCAGGCCGATATCGAGTTGAGTATCGATGCCAGCAACACCCACTCCACGACCTCAACAGCTGATGGAACACCGGTATTCGTCGACACCGGCCACGCGGTGTCCACCCTTGTTGGTGGTGGTGACACGATCAGCCTGTCCGAAGAGCTGAACGCCGACAATTCCGCGTCCTACACCACGACATGGTCGTGTTCGTCACCTGGGTGGCCCGCTGACGTCACCGGCACGGGAACGTCAGGCCAATTCGTGATGCCGGCATCTGACGCAGTGTCGTGTGTGATCACCAATACCGCGGTGACCACCACGCTCCATATCGACAAGGTATGGGTCAATGCGGTCGCTGGCGACACCGCCGACATCACGGTGAGTGGGACCAAGCGGCCGGTTGCGCCGGCAACAGCTACAGCCGATGCTGACAATGTGGCGGCGCCGGGTGAAACCGATCCGGACGTGTTGACCATCACGGTGACCTCTGGTGAGGCAGACATCTCGGTCAGCGAAGTCATCAACTCCACCACAGCGACCTACACCCAGGTCTTGTCGTGTACTGGGGTTGACGATCTCGATCCTGATGCTGGCACCTTCACCATCCCCACCAACCCGACGGTCGAGCCACGCTGCACCCTCACCAATACAGCTCAGCGAGGCACCATCATCATCAACAAGCTTGTCGATGGGGCTGGTGGAGACTTCACCTTTGATGGTGATTGGGCTGACTCAAGCGGCAACGCAGTGGGCCAGTTCGTCTTGTCCCCACCAGATGCTGGTACTGACACCGAGATGTGGACCGATGTACTTGTCGGCTCGTATCAGGTGGTTGAAACCGACGCTCCAGACTATGACCAAACCTTGAACTGTTCCGAGATGGGACGCGGTGTCGATCATGGTTCATGGACATCAGGGATGACTGGACATATCGACCTGGATGACGGTGAAACCGTCACGTGTACCTATACCAATACCGAGAGGGCAGCTCTCATCGTGATCGAGGACAGCCAACCCGATGACGATCAGGTCTTCGACTACACGTTGCAGTCGTTGCTCGAGCGTTCGACATATAGCGCTCGAAGCTTGTTCATCACGTTTAGCCTGGTTGATCAGCCGGCGAGTCCTCCGACAAACACGTGGTCGACAACCTTGTCACCCCACATCAAGTACCGCCTGATTCAGAACTATGTCCCCAACTGGGATCTCACCAGTGTCGGCTGTGATGCTCCAACTCAGGTGGTGCAAGACGCCACGAGTCAGGGCATCGACATCAGGCCCGATGCCGGGCAGACGATTACCTGCCTCTTTGTCAACAAGGCTGGTGAGAGTGGATTGACGGTGACCAAGTCGGTGGAGAACGTCACCCCCGATCTCGAGTGGTCATTCAAGCTCGCGCTCACACCTGATCCATCGGGATCGTCGCCGGTGACGGTGTCCGGTGTGGGCGAGAGCAGCACCACGGTTGGGTTTGGCAATCTTGTGCTCAACCAGCAGTACACCATCGAGGAAGTCCCCATGCCGGGATGGTCGGCGTCCGAGATGACATGCGCCTATCTGAACGAGCCTCTGAGTGACGAAGATCCACTGGTCGACGGGTATCAGTTCACCATTGCTGAACCGTCATCGGTGGTGACCTGTGAACTGACCAATACTGCTGATCCTGGTGAGGTCGAGGTGACCAAGAAGGTCGTCGCTGGGGATGATCAGTCTTGGCAGTTCAGCTTCACCATTGACCCGGTACCGGCTGGCGCTGATGCCACTCAGACGATCACTGGCACTGGCGCCTCGACCGAGGTAGTCCGATGGGCGGGGCTGATGCCTGGTGTGAACTACACGATTACCGAGGCTGACGCTGGCACCCGATGGGTGTCCGATGGCCAAGGATGTGTCGTCATCGCTGATGACGGCAGTGCGGCTCCCTTGGTCGATGATGCTGGTGACGGGTTTGCTGTTACCCCCGGAGCCCACATTGCCTGTGACTTCACCAATACCGCCCGAGGTGATCTGAGCGTCGCCAAGTCGGTGGCTGGGGTGACCGATCTTGGTGGGGGCAAGGTCCGGATCGTCTACACCCTTGTCGTCACGAGCGATTCCGACATGGACGAGCCGTATGTCGTGGATGACACCTTGCACTTTGGCGCTGGCATCTCGGTCGTGGCAGCGTCGGTCACGTCAAGCGACGCGGTGGTGAATCCGAATTGGAACGGGGTCACCGATACCGCGGTCACCGACGCCGTCCAGGCGCTTCCTCCGAATGGCACCCACACCTTCACCGTTACGGTTGAAGCGCTGATCACGACGGGGTCGAGCGCAGAGAGTCGCAACTGTGTGTTGTCGACCGGTGAAACCGGGACGGGCCTGCTCAACAGTGCTCGGGTGATCTATGACAATGGGGTTGGCGAAGACGATGCCTGTGGGACTCCGCCGCCGCCAAAGGTGCCTCACTTGCCGAGGACGGGAGCCAATACGGTTCCGTTCACGGGGCTTGGATTCGCTGCCATCCTGGCCGGTGGATTCATGCTGCTTCTCTCGCGCCGTCGCCGTCAGGAGGTATAAACCCATCGACGATGCTGCCGAATAGTCAGTTCCCAATCACCCAATTGACAACTGAGGAGTGAGTTGGGGAGGTGATGACACTGGCATCACCTCCCCAACTCTTTGGCCTGATCAGTTGGTGCTGATTTCGCGAGTCGTTGGCCCAAGAGGTGTCTGATCGTCCGGTGATGACCGGTTGTCGGGGGCGGAGCGTGCTTGAGAGGTGCGCACTGACGTGAAAGATGACTGCCAGTTGGATCGCATACGTCGAAGCTAGGTACGTCAAATAAACCGCAAATAATTGACTGCGGGCTGCAATTGCTCTGGTCGATGGTGCCAAACTAGGGAATCGGCGCATCAGCGCCAGTAGTTCCACACGACCACATTGGGACCACCATGACCACGCTATTCCCCAGTTCCTTCTCTCTGCGCAGCTCTTGGCGCGTCCTTGTCGCGTCATCGGTACTCGCAGCAAGCATTGTTGTGTCGCCATTGGATACTCGCACCGCGGGAGCTGATCCTGGCGATCACAGCGACCTGAGTGAATCACCGGTGCCTCCGACCACAGTGCCTGAGCAGGATCCGGTTGATGTTCCAACGACAACACTGTCGGCATCCACGATCCCCGAGCCAACAGTTCCAGACACTTCGGCTCCGGTGGCAACAAGTGTCCCGGATTCTACGGTGCCAAGGACGACCCTTCCTGAGACAACGGTGCCGCTGAACATGGCGGCGGCGGAGACCGTTCCTGAGACAACGGTGCCGCTGAACATGGCGGCGGCGGAGACCGTTCCTGAAACAACGGTGCCGGTTCCGGCTCCAGGGATGCCCCGTGAGTGTTCCTATATGACTCCCGAGGAGTTGGAGCACCATGACATTCTGTGTGAACCGCTTAGGGCAGCGATGCGGAGCTCGGTCAACCCATCGGAAATTGACAATCCCCCGCTTGCTCCGTCATGCGCGATCGATGTGGTTTTGATCGTCGATGAGTCGGGATCGATGCGCGGGAACCAAGACAATGTGCGAAACGCACTTCGAGCCATTCTCGACAGCTTTAACAACACGGGGTCGAATATGGCCATCGTGCGATTTGATTCGTACGCTCACCAGGTGAGCGGTTTCGTGCCAGTCGATGACTCGACCACCGCCGCAACCGGTGTGCTTGGCAGCTACATCGATGACTATGAAGTGCGCAACATGACGAACTGGGATGATGCTTTGCATGCTGCGCATACGATTTCACCCCCACCTGCCGACGGTGCTGTCGAGTTGACGATGATTATCACTGACGGCAATCCCAACGCGCGTGAGAACCACAATCATCCGGGATATAACGCGGTTACTCCGGTCGGTCGGGCGATCAATGAGGCTGACCACATCAAGGGCCTCGGTAGCCACATGTTTGCTGTTGGTGTGGGCAATAACATCAGTGAGACCAATCTCCAGCGGATCACTGGCGACGTGAGGTTCCCCACAGCCGGCCAGACGTTTGGCAATTCCGACTACATGATCGAGCCCAACTTCGATGACCTTGAGACTTCGTTGCGCGCCGCTGTCTACGCTCAGTGCGCGCCTGAGGTGATCATCAAGAAGCGGGTCGATCTTGACGGTGACGGCACCTACGAAACGTCCAGTGGCAACCAGGTCAGCGGGTTTGAGTTCATCGGCACGATCTCTGGTGCAACAGAAAATGTTGATTGGACTCGCCCCGACGTTGCGGACAACACCTCGCCGGTCAGTGTCACCACCGGAACCTCGGGTTCAGCTCATTTTGAGTGGCGGTTTGGCTCGGAAGTCGACCCTCAACCTGGTTCGCTCACCATGGATGTGGTTGAAACACAGCGTCCCGGCTACACCTATCAGGGAGCTGAATGCACCATCAAAAACCTCATGCCCGACGGGAACCTTGACACCACAGTTGAATCGTTTGCTGCATCTGAGTCAGTCAGCTTTCTCGTTGAGCAGGGCACGATCGTCACCTGTGACTTCAACAACCGGGCCGAGACGGTCGTCGTGTTGCAAAAAGAGTGGGTTGATTCGATGGCCGGTGACACCGCTGTGTTAGCTATTGCCGAGTCAGGCGGGTTGATGTCGTCGGATACGTCGACTGCTCCCGACGCTCCGAGTGTTGACTTGGGTGATCCCGATGCCGATCCGACCGATCTTGATCCTGACAACTCGGCTGAGTTGGTGGTGGCGACGGGGGCGTCGGTCACCTTGAGTGAAGCCTTGAGCGCAACAAGTCTGTATGACCGGGTGTTGACATGCGACAAGGGGTCGTTGGACTACACCGATGGGGAGACAACCGGGACGCTTGACACCAGCGGTCTGGGTGGTGAGACGGTTACCTGCACGTTCACCAACACACGTACCTCAGCCAGCTTGGACGTGGTTAAGGCGTGGGATAACGCCGTTGGTGGGGACCAGGCGACCCTGGTGGCCAACTACTCCAATGGGTCTACGAACCTGGATGTCACCGCACCCAACCAGGCATCGATGACCCTTGAGATCCTGTCGGGTGAGACGGTCACGGTGACCGAGCTGTTCAACTCTGCCAATGTCGGCAATTACGACATCTCCACGGTGTCGTGCGTTGATGATGCAGGAGACCCGGTCGGCACGGTGAATGTCACCAGCGGATCGTCGTTCACGTATCAGGTCCCCGCGGTCATCGCCAACGCGACATGCACGGTGACCAATCGTCGTGACTCTGGCCCAGTCACGTTGCACAAAGCATGGGAGAATGCAGCGTCCGGCGATGCGGCTGAGCTCCACATCGATGTCGTTGGCGAGACATCGGCCAGCTCGACCGTGGCCGGTGATCCCAACCTGGATGACACCGCCAACCAGGCAACTGCCGACGTAAACGTTGGCGATTCGTTCACGATCTACGAAGACGTGACCGAAACAACCGGTGCCTATGGTACGACCTATCGTTGTGCGAGCCCCGATGGCACCAATGTGCAAGAAGGAGCTGTCACGCGTGTCGGTGATCGCGTGACCAGCGGCACTCTGACGATGCCTGATACCAAGGGGCTGGAGTGTGTGTTCACCAATAGTCGCCGGTCGGTGAGATTGAAGGTTGATAAGGAGTGGGTTGGCGCAGCGCTGGACGACACCGCGGCGATCACAGCGAGCGGTGAATCAGGGATTGCTGGTCCGAAGGTCTCGGTTGCTGATTCAGCAAACGAGACCGACAGCGTTGTGGTGGCCTTGACGGTGTTTGCTGGCGAGACCGGGGTGAGTGTGGCCGAGACACTTGGAGCAGCGAACGCTGCGGCGTATTCGACGACCTTGAGCTGTCCGGGGGTGGACAATCTGGTGTGGAGCGCGGCCGACCTGGAGGGAACCTTTGATATTCCCAAGGATGTCACCGATGATCTGACGTGTACCTTGATCAATACCGCTCAGCGGGGCACGATCGTGATCAAAAAGACCGTTGTTGGCAGCGGTGGCGATTTCACCTTCGATTCGGATTGGAACGATTCCGGTGGTGCTGTGGTGAGTCAGTTTGTGCTGTCACCTGGTGATGACAGCACCGTGAGCCAGACCTGGACCGATGTGCTGGCCGGTTCCTATGAGGTCAGCGAAAGAGTCAGTGCAGCCTATGGCCAGACGGTGACCTGTTCCGAATCCGGAGCAACCGTTGATCACGGTTCATCTGCTGCGGGCTTGACCGGTTCGATCGATCTTGATCCTGGCGAGACGGTCACCTGTACCTACACCAATGTTGAGCAGGCGCATATCGTCGTGGTGAAAGACGCCCAGCCCAATAGCGGTCAAGCTTTCGACTACTCGCTGAGCGGTGGGGACCTGAATGAAACCTTCAGCCTGGTCGATGACAGCGCGGTGCCAGCGACCAATACCTGGCAGGCAACAGTGTCGCCAGGGGTGGCATACACCCTGGTTGAAGAGCTCGTGGACGATTGGGATCTCGACAGCGTGACCTGCACGAACGGTGTCGCAACGACACCGGTGCAGCAGGCCGATGCCGAAGGTGTGAGCTTTACTCCGACTCCTGGTCAAACGGTGGTCTGCACCTTTGTGAACAAGGCCGTCGGATCTGGGCTCTCCGTGACCAAGAAGGTGGCCGATGTGGCTGCTGACTATGACTGGAGTTTTGAGATCTCGTTGACACCCGATCCGTCGGGTGCATCGCCGGTGAATGTCTCGGGCACTGGGCCGGGCAGTGATGCAGCGACCTTTGGCGGATTGGTGCTGAATCAGCAGTACACGATCGCTGAGGTTGATCCCGGTGATGGCTGGTCGGCATCGGAGATGATGTGTACCGCTGAAGGTGCCGCTCACGCCGACGAAGATCCCATCGCCGACGGTTATCAGATCACGATCACCCAACCGGCGATGAGGATCGAGTGCGAACTCACCAACCAGGCATCGGATGGGTCGATCAAGGTCACCAAGTCGGTGAAGAACCACAGTGGTGATTGGTCGTTCGACTTCACCCTGTCCGATGATGATGCAGCGACAGCTGATCAGACATTCACGCTCGATCAGGACAACACGGTGTATGAGTTTGATCGATTGGTGTCAGGTGAGTCATACACCTTGACCGAGACGGTTCCTGATGGGTGGTCGTCATCGATGACCTGCACGGTGACCTCGGCTGGAGGTGGCGTCACCACCTCGGCGGGTCCGTGGACGATCGAGCCGGGTGACTCGATCGAGTGTGATGTGGTCAATGAGCGTAAGACCGCAACGATGACGGTTGCCAAGGTGTGGCTGAACGCGGCTCATGGTGATGGTGCGACTCTGACGGCGGTGTCGGAGACGGGGACACATACGTATCTTGATTCGTCGCCGGCAGGTGCGGCGGATTCGATGAGTTTTGTGGTGCGAGCTGGTGAGACGGTGTCGTTGTCCGAAGTGTTGCCTGGTTCGAACGCGGGGTCGTATGCGGCGACAGCGTTGACCTGTGTCGGCGATACCGGCACCTTGACGTGGACGTTGGGTGAGTTGGAAGCTGACTATGAAGTCACCGATGATCCCCAAGACATCACCTGCACCTGGACCAACACCCGGAACATGTTCCCGGTTGCGCTGGCCAAGACCTGGAATGATCCAGCATCAACCGATGATGTAACCCTGACAGCAGTGGGAGCTGAGTCGGCTGTGGGGATCGACCTCAGTGTCTATGACGGCACTAACGCAGTATCAGGAACCACCGAATTCTGGGCTGGTGAGACGATCGATCTCGTCGAGACCTTGGCTGCGGGGAATCTAGCCAACTACACCACATCCTTGGAGTGCCGGGCTGCGAGCGGTGCCACCATCGGCGATCCGATCGGCGTGTTGTCATATGTCCCTGGTGAACTCACCGGCAAGTTGGCTCTGCCGAAGGAACTGCCCACCGGCTATGACCGTGTGGTGTGCACCTGGACCAATGTTCGCGATGTCAACCAGGCGAGCTTGACCAAGCGGTGGGTTGGTGCTCTGGCCGGGGACCAGGTTGATCTCTCGCTGAGTACCGATGGTCACAGCGCGACATCGAGCTCAGCTGCTGATGGAAATGCTGAGTTCATCGACACTGCCCACACCGCATCATTGAGTGTTGGCGGTGGTGAGACGGTGAGCTTTGGCGAAACCGTGGACCCCAATAATGCAGCGTCCTACACCACCACCTGGGAGTGTTCGTCGGACGCGTGGCCAGCTCCGATCACCGGAACGGGGTTGACCGGTGATGTGGTGATGCCTGCATCAGCGTCGGTCGCCTGTGTGATCACCAATACTGCGACGACCACGACCTTGCATGTCGACAAGGTATGGATCAACGCTGTGGCTGGTGACACCGCCAAGATCACCGTGGATGGCACCAAGGTGGCAGTTGGTCCAGCGACTGCCACTGCCGATAGCGACAATCTTGCAGCGCCAGGTGAAACCGACACCGATGTGGTGACGGTGGCGATCACCTCGGGCGAAACCGGCATCGCGGTCAGCGAAACGGTGAATTCGGCCGCAGCAATCTATGACCAGGTGTTGTCGTGCACTGGAGTTGACAATTTTGATTCAGCGACAGGCACCTTCGACATTCCCAAGAATCCCACGACTGAACCTCGGTGCACCCTGACCAATACGGCCCAGCGCGGCACGATCGTGGTGGTCAAGACCGTTGATGGCGCTGGCGGAGACTTCACGTTCGATTCGGATTGGAACGATTCCAGCGGCACCGCAGTGGATCAGTTTGTGCTCTCGCCGCCCGATGCTGGCACCGTCAACCAGACCTGGACCGATGTGTTGGTTGGACAGTATTCGGTGAGTGAGCTGACCAACGCGGCCTATGACCAGACGGTGACCTGCTCCGAATCCGGAGCGACCGTTGATCATGGTTCATCGGTATCCGGGGTGACCGGGTCGATCGATCTTGATCCTGGTGAAACGGTGACGTGTGCATACACCAATACCGAGCGGGCAACACTGGTGGTGATCAAGGATGCCCAGCCTGATGATGGTCAGGCGTTTGAGTATTCCTTGACCGGTGGAACGGTAAACGAAACCTTCAGCCTGACCGATGATGGTGTAGCACCGGTGACCAATACGTGGTCGACCACGGTGTCTCCTGATCTGGAGTACACCCTGGTCGAGGGCTTGACAGCGCACTGGACACTCGAGTCGGTGTCGTGCGACTCCTCGACCACACCGGTACAAGAGATCGGTGCTGAGGGCATCAGCCTTACCCCCGATGCTGGTCAGACGGTCACGTGTACCTTTGTCAATGACGCTGATGAGTCGGAGCTGAAGGTGACGAAGTCGGTGGCCCATGTGGCTGCTGACTATGGCTGGAGTTTCGAGATCTCGTTAACGCCTGATCCGTCGGGTGCATCTCCGGTGACTGTCTCGGGCACTGGGCCGAGTAGCGACACAGCGACCTTCGGCGGATTGGTGCTCAATCAGGAGTACACGATCGCTGAAGTTGATCCCGGTGATGGCTGGTCGGCATCGGAGATGATGTGCACCGTTCAGGGCGCCGCTCACGCCGATGAAGATCCAACGCTGGATGGGTATCAGATCACCATCGCTGAAGCGGCTTCCACGATTGAGTGTGAGCTGACCAATACCGCTACATCGGGTCAGTTGGAACTCACCAAGTCGGTGGTCGATGTGGCCGATGATCTTGACTGGTCATTCGCGTTCGAATGGGCGATTGGTGATCCGGTGACGTCGACGGCAGCGTTCAGTGTGGACAAGGCTCAACCGACCCACACGGTGACAGATCTGTTGCCTGGTGAGACCTACACCTTGAGTGAGGTGGTCCCCGCGGGATGGACCGTTGATATGGCCTGCACGGTGACCTCAGCTGATGGGATGACAGCAACCTCGTCTGGGCCGTGGACGATCCAACCGGGCGACTCGATCGATTGCGATGTCACCAATACGGCTGATCTCGGAGCGGTCACGGTCACCAAGTCGGTGGTCGGCGACAATCAGCAGCCGTGGGAGTTCAGCTTCACGATCGATCCCGCCCCTGTCGGCGGTGAAGCCACCCAGACGATCAGTGGCACCGGTCCCGCGACCGAAGAGATCCGGTGGAACGGTCTTGTTCCCGGTGTGGAGTACACGATCAGCGAGGCTGATGCCGGGACCCGGTGGGTGTCAACCGATGAGGGATGTGTGGTCGTGCCGGTTGACGGTGGAGCTCCACGGTCGATCGATCAGGCTGGTGACGGGTTTATCGTTGCTCCTGGTGACCGAATCGACTGTGGGTTCACCAATACAGCTCGCGGTGATGTGGCCGTCGACAAGTCGGTGGCCCAGGTGGCCACGCTGAGTGACGGCAAGGTCAAGATTGTCTACACGATCGTTGTCACTAACAACTCGACGTTTAGCGAGCCGTATGAGCTCGGTGACACCCTGCAGTTTGGTGCTGGGATCATGGTGACCTCGGCCCAGGCCACCTCCACCGATGCCGCGGTCAATCCAACGTGGGATGGGGTTGGCAACACTCAGGTGACTGCCGGCGAACAGGTGCTTGCACCTGGTGCCGCCCATACCTTCACGGTTGTGGTCGAAGCGGTCGTCGCGGCGACCTCTACTGCTGAGAGCCGCAACTGTGTCGTGTCGGTTGGCGAAACCGGGACTGGTCTGTTGAACAGTGCCCAGGTCGCCTATGACAACGGCTCCACGAGCGACGACGCTTGTGGTGAGTCGCCACCTCCGCCTCGTGTCTTGCCAAGAACTGGGTCGGAGACCGCGCCCCTTCTCGGGATCGGCCTAGCCGCCATGCTGGCCGGTTGGTTCTTGATCCTGATCTCTCGTCGTCGCCGTCGAGAGGCTTGAGCTCGATGGTGTGCCGGGCGGTCTACCGCTCGGCACACCAGGGTGACCGCGGTTGTGTTGGTTGTGGAGCGGGCCTGGCCTACCTATGTTGATGGTGAACGCAACGTAGGTAACTAGGTAGGCCTTATGCGCGCCAGTCATGGTTGTTTGGTGTTGACCAAGGTGATGGCCAGCTCACACAACGGTTGGCTGTTGGGTGTTTGGCACACCGCTGTTGCTGCAAACGCCGCCGTACAACCCGAGGAGCTCCCATGACATCACCGCTGATCGACATCCAAGGCCTGGAAAAGCGATTCGGTTCGTTCACAGCGCTTGACGGTCTCAACCTCCAGGTTAACGCCGGTGAAGTCCATGGATTCTTGGGTCCCAACGGATCAGGAAAGTCGACCACCATCAGGGTGATCCTCGGTCTCTTGGCCTCCGACGGTGGCACGATCCGCCTGTTCGGACGCGATCCGTGGGTCGATGCGGTCGAGCTTCACCGTCGCTTGGCCTATGTGCCCGGCGATGTGACTCTGTGGCCCAATCTGTCGGGCAATCAGTGTCTCGACATCCTGTCTCAAGCTCAGGGATCGCCCAACCCAACGCGGCGAGCGGAGTTGGTCGACCGGTTCGATCTCGACCCGACCAAGAAGGCGCGTGACTATTCCAAGGGGAATCGTCAAAAGGTGTCCCTGATCTCGGCACTGGCATCGGATGCTGAGCTTCTGATCCTCGATGAGCCGACCTCGGGGCTTGACCCTCTGATGGAACAGGTCTTTGTGGAAAGCGTGCGTGAGCGGGTCGTCGATGGCACGACGGTCTTGTTGTCCAGCCATATTCTCGCCGAAGTCGAAGCCTTGGCCGATCGGGTCAGCATTATCCGAGCTGGACGTACTGTGTCGTCGGGAACCCTCGATGAGATGAGGCGTCATACCCATACCGATATTCACGCGTCGACTGACGGTCGTCCCGAAGGCCTCGACACGCTCGCCGGTGTGGGCGGACTCCATATCGCCCCGATCGATGGGCACTATGAGGTGCGATGCTCAGCTGAACCCGATGCTGTCAGCGGGGTACTGAGAAGCCTCAACCAGGCGGGCATCGTGAGGATCACGGCCACCCCGCCCAGCCTTGATGAGCTCTTCTTGGAGAGCTATGCCACCGAACGTGGCGAGGTGGCATCGTGATCCCCGTCGGACTGGGCCAGATGGCCCGAGTCCAGCTCAAGACCGGTTGGAAGGTCATCGGCATCTGGATCATCGCTGTCGCTGCCATGATGTGGTTGACCGCAATGTCGGTTGCCGACATCTACGACACCCCGTTCGAGATCAAACGTTATGCCGACACGGTTGGCTCTGGTGCCGCGGTTCGCATGTTCAACGGGGTGGTAGCCGGGATGGACACCATTGGCGGCATTTTCGCTTCAGAGTTCGCCTTTGTCGCTGCCTTTGGCACCGCCCTGATGGGGCTCGCCTTGGTGTCGCGCTCCACCCGACGCGAAGAAGAATCGGGTCGTCTGGAGCTCTTGCTGGCTTCACCGATCGGTCGCCGAGCCCCGCTCTGGACCGCAGTGACGATCACCTTCGCCGCCCTGCTCCTCGCCGGTATCGGATCGTCCTTTTTCCTGATTGCGTATGGCAGCGATCCAGCAGGATCGGTGATCTATGGCCTGGCGCTTGCCGCCTTGGGCGCGGTCTTTGCCGGCTTTACCGCGATCGTTGCCCAACTGGTTGGTCACTCTCGCACCGTGTGGGGCATCGGCATCGCTGCCATCGTGGTGTCCTATCTGTGGCGAGGCTTGGCCGCGGTCTACGAATCCCCGCTGATCTGGGTGGTGCCTCACGGCTGGTTCGACAAGGTGGCCGCTTTCGGTGATGCCCGAATCTGGGTCCTGGTCATGATGATGGTGGTGGCCTTGGTGTTGGCGGGGGTTGGTATTCGCCTCAACGCCTTGCGCGACCTCAGTGATGCCTTCATCCCAGCTCGCCCTGCTCGTCAATCGATGTCGCCCTTCTATCGCCGCCCGGTCGGGATCGCCATCACGGTGATGCGCAACTCGATCATCGGCTTTGGGGTGATCGCCGTCATCATGTTGGGCACCTATGGCGCGGTGTCTCAGCAGGTTCTCGATGCCATCGAACAGACCCCTGACCTCAAGATCTATTTTGGTGACGGAGGCATCTTGCCCGAGGTGGTTGCCATGTTCTCGATCATGGGGGCAATCGTGTCCACCGCCTTCTTGATCCAAGCCCTCGGCACCCTACGGCGTGAAGAAACCACGTTTCGGGCTGAACTCATGCTGTCGGGCGAGGTATCTCGATTGCAGTGGATGAGGTCCTTTGTCGGTGTCGCTGTCGTCGGCACCGTGGTGATCACGGTGCTTGGCGGCCTGGCGATGTCGGCAGCTATCCAGCTGACCACGGGCGAATCCGATGTCGCACTCGACGCCATCTGGACCTCAGCTGTCCTCTTGATTCCCACCCTGGCCTTTGGAGCGTTGTGGCTGGCCCTCTATGGCGTGCGTCCAGGATGGAGCGGAGCAACCTGGGGCATCATGGGCGTGTCAGCGGTCCTGTCCTATATGGGGCCCGGCCTGAAACTCCCCGATGCCATCATCGACATTCTGCCCTATCGGGCGTTGGGTAAGATCCCGGTCGAATCGATCGATCTGGGTCGAGCGGGACTCATCATCGTCGGGATCGCGATCATGGCGGTGATCGGGTTTATCGGCTTCCGTCGCCGGAACATCCCCTATGCCCAGGGAAGCTGATCAGCTCACCGAGCGTCGCCACATGTCCACGAACGCGTCGTGGTCAGCAGCGGTGATCACCCGGGCATTGGGAGGTTGTCCAGTGATGCCCAACACATCCATGACCACCATGCCGCGGGTCAGCTCGCTCTCGGTTTCAACCTCCACATAGAGGTCGCGGATCTCGGTGGCGATCGTTGAATCGATCGCATACGCCATCGTGATCGGATCGGGAAGATCAAATCCGGCCAATTTGGTGTCGGTGGCGCAATAGTTGGTCAACATCGCCTGAATATCGACACAGAATTCGGCGAGTGGGGTGCCGATCGAGCGAATGTCACGAGCGATCTCGGGAGTGATCACCGCATACTTGCGGGAGATGTCCCATCCGACAAATTCGATAGTGAGATCTGATGCCAAGACCGCGGCAACCGCATCGGGATCAGCCCACATATTGTATTCGGCAGCTGGGGTGACATTGCCGATATGGTCAGCAACCGCTCCCATGGTGACCACCCGGTCAATGCGTGTGGGCAGGTCAGGGTCACGCTCAAGTGCGAGGGCGATATTGGTCAACGGGCCGAGGGTCACCAGGGTGAGCTCCCCGGCATGGTCGTGGGATGCCTGGATGAGGGCTCCGACAGCGTCATCAGAATCGGGGGTTCGCCCCGACAGATCGAGACCGATATCGCCCATGCCATCGGCACCGTGGACGTTTTGGGCAGTGATGAGCGGGATATGCAGTGGCGTATCAGCTCCCACATGAACCGGCACCTCGTGGGCTTGGCAGAGGTCGCGGGTGTAGAGGGCGTTTTGGACGGCGCGATCGAGGGGAACATTGCCGGCGACCACGCTGATGCCAACCACCTCGATATCGGGATGTCGTAAGGCGATCACCAAGGCAACCGCATCGTCAGACGCGGTATCGGTATCGATGAAGATGGGTCGACGATCGGGGTGAGGTCTCACCGGGTCCACCATAGGGCCAGACGACTTCGGTCATGGGCCCTCGTTCGGTCGCATCGTCCGTCACTGCCAGACGATGCGACCCGAGGGGGCGCTGTTCACACTGACCCGGTTGCCGAGTGTCGTCATGAGAGACGCCAGCCGCACCCTTGCATCCGGTGACGTGTTGGGCGACTCCGGATGCTGGCGACATGGCTGTCGCCCCATCCCCTTGGTGCTCGGCCATCAGGGTCGAACACCGTGAGGAATGACCAATTTGGTCGGTGGGGTAGCAGGGGTCAAGAAGAATTGGCAGTCAATTGCTGTCGTCCACATCTTTGTTGGAGCTATCCCCAGAATCTCTGGATTATCCACAGCATGCCCCCAGGAGTGGCTGGTGTTGCAGCACGGCCCAGAAGCCGCAAGAATGTGAAGTGATGCGCTTTCTTCGTGCTATCTCCATTATTCCTTAGAGCGTGTGGTGACCCCACATGCTCGCTATGCCGCCTCACCGGCGGCATTTTTGCTGTCAGGACAACAAACCATGACCCACCAGGTTGAGATCTTCGATACGACCCTCCGCGACGGGCTGCAAGCCGAGGGCGTTGCAGCCACGGTTGACGACAAGCTTCGTATTGCCGAGCAGCTCGACTATCTCGGGGTTGCCTATATCGAGGGAGGGTGGCCGGGGGCCAACCCCAAAGATGTGGAGTTCTTTCGTCGCGCTGCCACCGAGCTCAATCTGTCGACAGCAACCTTTGTGGCCTTTGGTTCAACGCGTCGCCCTCGTGGCAAGGTCGATCACGATCCCATCCTTGAGAACCTGCTGGCAGCTGATACCGCGGCGGTGTGCATCGTGGCCAAGAGTTCGCACTACCACGTGACCGAAGCCCTGAAGACCACCCTCGACGAGGGCATCGCCATGATCACCGACTCGGTTCGCTACCTCGCCGGTCACGATCGCCGAGTCTTGGTCGATCTTGAACACTTCTTTGATGGCTACAAGGAACATCCCGAGTTCGCCTTCCGGGCCCTTGAAGCCGCCGCGCTGAGCGGGGCGACCCATGCGGTCTTGTGCGACACGAATGGGGGCTCCCTGCCGCATGAGATCGAAGAGATCGTCGCCCAAGCGGTCGCTCATGTCGGCTCTGACCTGACGATCGGGATCCATTGCCACAACGACACCGGCTGCGCGGTGGCCAACTCGCTGGCCGCGGTGCGCGGGGGTGCTCGCCACGTTCAGGGCACGCTGAATGGGCTGGGCGAGCGCACCGGCAATGCCAATCTCACCTCGATCATTCCCAACCTTGAGCTCAAACAAGGCTATGAGTGCTTGCCCGAGGGGCACATGGAACGGTTGACGATCGTGTCCAACCGAGTCGCCGAAACCCTCAATCGTGCCGTTCATCCCCAAGCCCCCTATGTCGGTTCATCAGCCTTCGCTCATAAGGCTGGGCTCCATGTGTCGGCGATCGCCCGGGCCAAGGATGCCTACGAACATGTCGATCCAGCGCTGGTGGGCAATGGAACCCGGTTTGTGGTGTCAGAGATGGCTGGGAAGGCCACCATCCAGATGAAGGCCGACGATCTGGGTATCGATCTTGATAACCCTCGCATCGTCGACATCATCAATGAGCTGAAAACCCTTGAACATGAGGGCTATCACTTCGAAGCTGCCGATGCCTCGCTTGAACTCTTGATGAGACGAGCCGCCGGCTGGAAACAACGCTTTTTCCGAGTCGAATCGCTGAGGGTGATCAATGACGAAGCCAACCCCAACAGTTTCAACACCGAAGCAACGGTCAAGGTCTGGGTTGGCGATGACCGCCATATCTGCACCGCCGAAGGAAACGGTCCGGTCAATGCGATCGACCGGGCCTTGCGCAGCGCGGTTCAGCAGTCGTATCCCCATCTTGATCGGATCCATCTCACTGACTTCAAGGTGCGCATCCTCGACGAAGGCAAGGCCACCGAGGCGGTCACTCGAGTACTGCTGACCGCGACCGATGGCAACCAGACCTGGACCACGATCGGGGTCAGCGCCAATGTCATCGAAGCGTCGTGGCGGGCTCTTGAAGAGAGCATCGTCTATGGCCTCCTGCATGCTCCCGAACGGTTGGCATGACCCCCTCATCGGTCAACTACGCTCCCTAGTGCTATGGCTGCGCCAAAATCTGCTCCCGCCGGGTCGCGCTCGTCCCGTTTCTATTCTTCACCCCAGGCCATTCCCGAGTCATGGTCGCCTGACCAGCCAGGAATCGTCGAAGGGTTCCAGCCCCGAGGCCCGTTGCTTGGAGCACCCGGTCCCGACCAAGGATTCGCTTTGACCGTGGCTCATCGCCTGGCCGATGAGATCCAGCTGTCGCCCGGTGAACGACGTGATGATGCGATTCGTGGATCTGTTGGCATCGCCCTGCGCCGAGCCTCGCTGTATAGCCGGGCTCCAACGGTTCACGATGTCCGCCTGGCGTTCACGATCTGGGGCTATTTCCTCACCGACCCGCCCACTGACTTGGTGGCTCGTCGGCTTGCCCTCTTCGAAGGGGTCGGCAATGTCTTGCATCACTATGCCGAAGGTCGTCGTATCGCCGATCTCGTGCCGGAGTCAACCCTGCACCTGACCCCTGAGGAGGCGGTTGCGGCGATGCCTGGCAAGTGGCGAGAGCTCACCGGCGCCTGAGCCCTGGGCACCCGGCTGAGCACGCTCGGTGTGGCCGCTGTCGGTGAGACGCTCTGGGTACAAACATGTTGCGCGGCCATCGGTCACGCGAACTACGATGAGTCGCTGATGTCGGCCATAGCTGAGAGGACCACGACACTGTGTTCCAGATGGCCATCATCGATATCTGGAGGTTCCGATGAGCGGACGTGATGGTGACCAGCGCGCCTCGTTAAGCGACCAGCTGACCGAGCTTGCAGCTCGGCGGCAGCCCGACGATCCGGTGTTTCGCCAGTTTGTGGCGTGCTACTACGACGACATCCCCGATTTTGATGTCGACAAGACTCGGCTCGATACCCGCTACGCGGCTGCCTTGCATCACTATCGACTCGGCCGTCATCGGTCTCGTCAGCAAGCCCACGTTGAGGTCTTTACGCCCACCCTTGAGCGCGACAGCTGGGAGGCAGCGCGCTCGTTCATCATGGTGGTCATCGACGATGCCCCGTTCTTGATCGATGCGATCAGGATGGTGCTCCGTCGCCATGATGTCACCGCCCATTTCTTGGTCCATCCGATCCTGCGGGTGACCCGTGACGACAATGGTGTCTTGGCTGGCGTGGGTGATGATGAGGCGTACGCCGAAACCTGGGGAAAGTTTGAGATCGATCACTGCGATGATGCCCTGGCGGCAACCTTGGCGTCAGAGATCTCCGAAGCGGTGGCATCGGTGCATCGGGTCGTGTCCGACTTTGGCCCGATGCGGGAGCGAATCGCTGCCCTGAGTGGTATCGATCCGATCCTGGCGTGGTTGACCACCAAGAACTTCATCTTCCTCGGTGCTGCCTCGCTCACACGCGACAGCGATGGCTGGTCGATCGTCAGTGGAAGTGCGCTTGGTCAGGCCGGCGTGGTCGATGCTGAACCAAGGATTCGCGACGACGGTCCTCAGGTCCAGATCGCTCGGTCCCAGCGCGTGTCGACCATCCATCGACCAGACCGCATGACGGTGATCACCGTGATCGGCAGCGATGGGACGACCGCCGAGCGCTTCGTTGGGCTCTTTTCCTCGTCGGCCTATCGGGCCAGCGTGTTCTCCATCCCCACGGTGGGCGAACGATGTGAACAGGTGTTGGAACGGGCTCAGTTCGGTGAAGCTTCCCACCGGGTGCGGGCGATGCGTGTGGTGTTGGAGACCCTTCCTCGAGAGCTGGTCTTCGAGCTTGATCTTGACACCCTCGCTCGTCTGGTCACCAAGATCGTCGGTCTTCAAGAACGCCAGATCGTCCGGGTCTTTGCGGTACCCGAGCCTGATCAGACGATGGTCAACCTCCTCGTGTATCTGCCCCGAACTCGGTTTGGCGCCGACCTGCCCGACAAGATCGGGGCCGCCCTCGAAGAGGCCTACGGAAGCCCGGTTCGCGATCTTGAATCCTTTGTTGATGACAGTGATCTGGCACGCATTACCGCCACGGTCAAGACCACGCGGGAGGTTGATCTCGAGGACCTGTCCAACCGGATCGACAAGCTGTCGGCATCATGGACCGGCCGCGTTCGTGCTGAAGCGGCAGCCACCTTGGGGAGCGAGGCAGCCGCAGCCCAGCTCGTCGACCGGATGGGCCAAGCAGCGAGTGCTGAGTTCCGCAGTGCTGTGCCGGTGGCGATGGCGGTCAACGATCTTCGTCACCTCGTCGCCCTGTTGGAGAATGGCGACACCACCTCGACCGCGTTGGTGCGCGACGATGATGATCCTGACGGGATTTGGCGGATGCGCGTCTATCGCCGCGGCACCTCGATCGCCCTGGCTGACCTCTTGCCCTTCCTGGGATATCTCGGTTTGGAAGCGATCGATGAACATCCCTATCGCTTCCGCTCCAACGGGGACGAGTACTACCTCTATGACATCGGGGTCCGCCTGCCCGACGGGGTCGAACTCGATGATGACCGCCACCGTGAGATTCAGTCGGCCCTCAACCAGCTCCTGGGCGGCACCCTCGAAGCTGATGGCTTTAACGCCTTGATCGTCCATGCTGGGCTCAGCGCTCGCCAGGCCAATGTTCTGCGGAGCTATGCCAAGTACGCCAACCAGATCGGGTTCCCGTTCAGCCAGGGCTATATCGAAGACACCCTGATTCGCCTACCCCGTCTGGCGACTCTCCTGGTTCAGCTGTTTGAAGCCCGCTTCGATCCCGATCGTGATGAAGCTCAGCGTGAGGCGCAACAGGTCGAGGTCGATGCCCAGATTTTGGCCCAGCTCGATCAGGTGCCCTCGCTTGATGATGATCGGATCGGGCGGATGTATCGGTCGTTGGTGAAGGCAACGGTGAGGACCAGCGCCTACCAGCGCGATCGCGACACGGTGGCCTTCAAATTTGATCCCAGTCGAATTCCTGACCTTCCCCTGCCGCGGCCGGCGCACGAGATTTTTGTGTCGTCCCCTCGAGTTGAGGGTGTCCATTTGCGCGGCGGGGCGATCGCCCGTGGTGGTCTGCGGTGGTCGGACCGACCCGAGGACTATCGCACCGAAGTGCTCGGTTTGGTGAAGGCCCAGATGGTGAAGAACGCGGTCATTATCCCCGGCGGAGCCAAGGGTGGATTTGTGCTCAAACAGCCCAAGTCCGATCCTGCCGAACAACGGATCGAAGGCCAAGAGTGCTACCGGCGTTTCATCGCTGCACTCCTTGATCTCACCGACAATGTGGTTGGCGGCAAGGTGATTCCTCCGGAACGAACCGTACGTTATGACGGGGACGATCCCTATCTCGTTGTTGCCGCCGACAAGGGCACAGCCACCTTTAGCGATCTCGCTAACCAGATGTCGGCCGAATACGGCTTCTGGCTCGGCGACGCGTTCGCGTCCGGCGGCAGTGTTGGCTACGACCACAAGGCGATGGGTATCACGGCGCGCGGAGCATGGGAAGCAGCTCGTCGACACGCTTCGGTGCTCGGCAAGGATGCTGATCAGGATGAGCTGACTCTGGTTGGTATCGGCGACATGTCGGGTGATGTGTTCGGCAATGGGCTGCTCTTGTCGGAACATCTCAAGCTGGTGGCGGCATTCGATCATCGTCACATCTTCTTGGACCCCAACCCTGACCCAGCCGCTTCGCATGCTGAACGGCGACGTCTGTTTGACCTGCCCCGTTCATCGTGGGATGACTATGACCGCTCGATCGTGTCTGAGGGGGGCGGTATCTACCCACGTTCGGCTAAGTCGATCACCCTGAGCCCCCAGATCAAGGCGGTACTCGATCTTGATGCCGACAAGGTCACCCCTCATGAACTGATGCGGGCAATCTTGATCGCCCCGGTTGACATGCTGTGGAACGGCGGTGTGGGCACCTATATCAAGGCCAGCACCGAGACCAATTCGATGGTCGGTGATCGGGCCAATGATCCGGTCAGGGTCAATGGTGAGGAGCTGCGCTGCAAGATGGTCGTGGAAGGGGGCAATCTTGGCGCCACCCAGCTCGGCCGGGTTGAATACGCGATGACCGGCGGTCTGATCTATACCGATGCCATCGATAACTCGGCCGGAGTGGACTGCAGCGACCATGAGGTCAATATCAAGATCCTGCTCGATTCGGTGGTCACTGCTGGCGGCTTGACCCGACCAGAACGCAACGACCTCCTCGAATCGATGACCGACGAAGTTGCTGAGTTGGTACTCGGTAATAACAAGGCCCAAACCCTGGCCTTGATGATGACCCGCAAGCAGAGCTTGTCGATGGCCGATGTGCATTCGCGGGCAATCGACCAGCTCGAACTCGATGGCGACCTTGATCGTCAGTTGGAGTTCTTGCCGACCGCCAAGCAGATCGTCGAACGGCAAGCGGTTGAGACTGGATTGAAGACCCCTGAGTACGCGGTCTTGATCGCCTACACCAAGAATGCTGCGGTTGACGCCTTGATGCGTGGCGACTTGCCCGATGATCCGGTCTTGCGTGACGACCTCATCAATTATTTCCCGACCCCGCTGCGTGAGCCCTGCCGAGAGGCGATCCTGCATCATCGGCTGCGGCGCGAGATCGTGGCCACCCAGGTCATCAACCAGATGGTCAATCTTTCTGGGATTTCCTATGACCAGCGCATGACCGAAGACACCGGTGCCGGTCTCAGCGATGTGGTTGCTGCCTGGGTGATCACCCGAGAAGTGCTCGACTTCCCGAACTGGTGGAATCAGATTCTCGCCGTGCCTGAGATCACGATGGAAGACCGGCTCCAGATCCTGCTCGAGTGCCGTCGCACCGCTGAGCGCAGCTCGTTGTGGTTCTTGCGTCATCGTCGCCCACCGTTTGATATCGCTGCCGAGATCGACTTCTTCCGTGATGCGGTTCGATCGGTGATCGCTGAATTGCCCAATTGTCTGATCGGACAGGCGCGAGCCGAAGTTGATGAGGTGCGTCGTGAACGCATCGCCCAGGGGCTGCCGGCCGATCTCGCTGAACAGGTGGCCATGTGGCGGGCAGTCCACACCGTGTTCGACATCGTCAAGCTGGCCAAGCGGATCGATGTCGATCCGGTCGAGGTGGCTCGGGTCTATTGGAAGATCTTCGATGAGCTCGATGTGGTGTGGATCTGGAACCGGATCAGTGAACTGCCGCGCGATGATCGCTGGCAAACCCAGGCCCGCTCATCCTTGCGCGATGATCTCTTGAATGTGCTCACCGCGTTGACATCGAACGTCTTGACCCATGGAGGTGAGACCGTCGATGCCTGGGTGGAGGCCAATCAGAGGTTGGTTGAGCGGATCACCGATCAGCTCAATGAGGTCAAGTTGACCAACACCTATGACATCACTCGGCTCTCGGTGGCAGTGCGTCAGCTCCGCAACCTGGCGATCACCTCGGTGCGACCGACCTGAGACAGCGCCGTTCCGGTGCTGATACGGCCGGGGCGGTAGCGTCATAGGGGCATGTCTGATTCACCGCGCTATCGATTCGCCCCCTCACCAACCGGGATGTTCCATGTGGGAGGAGCCCGCACCGCCTTGATGAACTGGGCCTTGGCCCGGTCGTCAGGGGGGACCTTTGTGCTCCGGATTGAAGACACCGATGAGGTTCGCAACCGGCCCGAATGGACCGAGGGCATCATCGATGCCCTGGCCTGGCTGGGGATCAGTGCCGATGATCCACATTTCGAGGGTCCGCTGTATCAGAGCGACTATGCCGATGCCCATCTCGATGCTGCCCGCCAGCTCTATGAGCACGGGTTTGCCTACTACTGCGACATGACCCCCGAGCAGATTCAGGAGCGAGCTGAGGCCGAAGGGGTGACCGGCTATGGCGGATGGTCGCGCGACCGTGGGCTCGAGCCGGGTCCGGGTCGGGTTTTGCGGTTCCGGGTGCCCGAGGGTCACACCGTGGTCCACGACTTGGTGCGCGGTGATGTTGAGTTTGACAATGCGACGATCGAGGACTTCGTCTTGGTGCGGGGCAACGGAACCCCGGTCTTCTTGTTGGCCAATGTGGTCGACGATGCCTCGATGCAGATCAGCCATGTGGTCAGGGCTGAAGAACATCTGCCCAATACGCCCAAGCAGCAGATGATCTGGGAAGCACTGGGCCATCAGCCCCCAACCTGGGCCCATGTGCCGGTCTTGGTCAACGAGCAGCGCAAGAAACTGTCCAAGCGTCGGGACAAGGTGGCGTTGGAGCAGTATCGCGATGAGGGCTATCTGGCCGATGCGATGGTGAATTACCTGATGACCCTGGGGTGGTCGCCGGGCGATGACGAGATCCAGCCGTGGTCGGTGATCGAGACGGCGTTCCGCCTCGAAGATGTCAATCTGTCGCCAGCCTTTTTCGATCTCAAGAAGCTGGCCGCCTTCAACGGCGACTATATCCGGTCGCTCTCGATCGATGATCTGATCGCCGCCTGTGATCCCTGGTTGCCCGCTGAGTGGGATCGATCTCGGTTCGCCGCGATCGCTCCGGTGATCCAGCCTCGTCTGGTGACGCTCTCCGATGCTGCTGGGGTGGTGGATTTCTTGTTTATGGATGATCCCGAGATCGACGAGAAGTCGTGGAACAAGACGATGGCCACCGACTATGCCCGTCCCCTTCTGGTCGACGCGATCGCTGCCTATCGCACCTGTGCCTGGGATGCGGCCACCCTGAAGACCACCCTCGAAGAGCTGATGGTCGCCTATGGCATCAAATTGGGCAAGGCTCAAGCCCCGGTCCGGGTGGCGGTGACCGGTCGCACGGTCGGCCCGCCCCTGTTTGAAGCCCTTGAGGTGATGGGACGTGACGAAGCGCTGCGGCGCATGGTGGCTGCTGAAACCCGTCTGAACACTCAGTCGGCGGACTAGGTGACATCGCGTCAGTGACGTGAGAAACTCGTCATCGATGGCCGAAAGCGCGACCCGGTTTGTTCCCCTGAGGGGCTGGCAGCGGGTGGTTCTGCCGTTGCGGTGGTGGAAGGTCCTGGTGGCTGTGCTGGTGGTGTTGGTGGCCTATTACGCGGTGACCTTCGTCCAAGTGGTGACGACCGGGCGTCAGCACGGTGCTGGTCCAGCCGATGTGATCGTGGTGATGGGTGCCGCCCAATACGACGGTCGGCCATCGTGGATTTTTGCCAATCGCCTCGATCATGCGGCTGCGCTGTGGAGTGAGGGGGTTGCTCCCCAGATCGTGGTGGTTGGTGGACGTCGTGGTGGGGACCGTTTCAGCGAGGGCGAGGCGGGGAGGACGTATCTGATCGCCAACGGGATTCCAGACACCGCGGTTGTTGGGATCGGGGAGGGGGCCACCACCTATGAGTCGTTGAAGGCAGCGGCTCCGGTGCTCACCAGCGATCCAGGCAACAAGGTGGTCATCGTGACCGATCCCTATCACGCCTTGCGAGCGGTGGCCACCGCCCGCCAGCTCGGAGTGAACGCGTCGGCGGCAGCAACGCCGACGACCTATCTGTCGGGTGGGGCTCAGTTTCGACGCCAGGCGGCTGAAGCGGGGGTGGTCGCACTTGGGAGAGTGGTCGGATTCGGCCGGCTGAGTGGTCTCAGTCGGTGAGTCCGCTACACTTTCGGATCGCCTCACTGGGGTGTGGTGTAACTGGCAACACAGCAGATTCTGGTTCTGTCGTTA